>Ga0302267_10000639_pt1 | contig 47136 bp, 32 predicted proteins | sample III_Bog_E1_3_FD_194555 | JGI IMG/M metagenome (GOLD analysis project Ga0302267, IMG submission 194555) | Peat permafrost microbial communities from Stordalen Mire near Abisko, Sweden - III_Bog_E1_3 | ecosystem: Environmental > Terrestrial > Soil > Wetlands > Peat | place: Sweden: Abisko...
GAGAGCGGCGTCGCCGTGCGCGTCGGGCTCCCCGCCGAGAGCAAGAGCCGCCCCAAGGCGGAGGCGGCCGGCATCAAGGTGGGCACCGTGAGCGAGGTGTCGGCGTGGGCCGACACGGTGATGATCCTGGCCCCCGACACCAGCCAGCCGAAGATCTACGCCCAGGAGATCGAGCCCCACCTCGGGCCGGGCAAGACGCTGATGTTCGCCCACGGGTTCAACATCCACTTCGGCACCATCAAGCCGCCGGAGTCCGTCGCCGTCAGCCTGATCGCGCCCAAGAGCCCGGGGCACCGCGTCCGCGAGACCTTCCAGGCGGGCGGCGGCGTGCCAGCGCTCCTCGCCGTCCACCAGGATCCCCGGGGCACCGCCGAGAGCGAGGCCCTCGCCTACGCCATGGGCATCGGCTCGACCCGCGCCGGCGTGCTGCTCACCACCTTCGCCGAGGAGACCGAGACGGACCTCTTCGGCGAGCAGGCCGTCCTCTGCGGCGGGGCCAGCGAGCTGGTCAAGGCGGGCTTCCAGACGCTGGTCGACGCCGGCTATCAGCCCGAGATCGCCTACTTCGAGTGCCTCCACGAGCTCAAGCTGATCGTCGATCTGATGTACCGCGGCGGGCTCAACTACATGCGCTACTCGGTGAGCGACACCGCTGAGTACGGCGACTACGTGGCCGGCAAGCGCATCATCAACGAGGGCACCCGCGCCGAGATGAGGAAGATCCTTGGCGAGATCAAGAGCGGCGCCTTCGCCCGGGCGTGGATCGCGGAGAACGAGGCCGGGCGCCCGATGTTCGAGCGCGAGCGGCAGGCCCAGCGCGAGCTGGGCATCGAGGCCGTCGGCGCCAGCCTGCGCAAGATGATGCCCTTCCTGGATCCCGTAACCATCAAGCCAGGGGATTGACCGATGACGCTCCCCGACGGTCACGTACGGATCTTCGACACCACGCTGCGCGATGGGGAGCAGGCCCCCGGGGCGGCGCTGACGCCGGCGCACAAGCTGGAGATCGCGCGCGCCCTGGCGCGGCTCCGCGTCGACGTGATCGAGGCCGGCTTCCCGGCCTCCTCGCCGGGTGACTTCGCGGCCGTCCGGTCCATCGCCGAGCAGGTGGGGGGCGCCTCCGCGGGGGACGCGGAGCCTCCGGTGATCTGCGCGCTCGCGCGGGCGAGCCGGCCCGACATCGACCGGTGCTGGCAGGCGATCCAGTCGGCGGCGCGCCCGCGCATCCACACCTTCATGGCGACGTCGCCCATCCTCATGGAGGCCAAGCTGAACATGACGCCCGATCAGGTGCGGTCGCGCGTCGCCGAGATGGTGGGCCACGCGCGCTCGCTCACCGCCGACGTCGAGTTCAGCGCCGAGGACGCGGGCCGCAGCGATCCCGCCTTCCTCTACGAGGTGCTCGACATCGCCATCCGCGCCGGGGCGACCACGGTGAACCTCCCCGACACCGTCGGGTACTGCATGCCCGAGGAGTACGGCGCGCTCATCGCCGCCGTGTGCGCCAGCGTGGCCAGCCGCGAGGGCGTGGTCTTCTCGGTCCACTGCCACGACGATCTCGGGCTAGCGACCGCCAACACCCTGGCCGGGCTCCGCGCCGGCGCCCGCCAGGTCGAGGTGGCCATCAACGGGATCGGCGAGCGCGCCGGCAACTGCTCCCTGGAGGAGGTGGTGATGGCCCTCCACACGCGGGCGGCGCTCTTCGGCCTCCGCACCCAGATCGAGACCACGCACCTCACCGAGGTGAGCCGCCTGGTGGCGGCGCGCACCGGCATCGCCGTCGCCCCCAACAAGGCCATCGTCGGCGCCAACGCCTTCGCCCACGAGTCGGGCATCCACCAGGCGGCCATGCTCAAGAACGAGAGCACCTACGAGATCATGCGCCCCGAGACGGTGGGGCTCAGCTCCTCCAGGCTCTGCCTGGGCAAGCTCTCCGGGCGCCACGCGCTCGCGGCGCGCCTCGCGGAGCTCGGCCATACTGTCGCCGGGGCCGAGCTCGAGCGCGTCTTCACGCGCTTCAAGGAGCTGGCCGACCGCAAGAAGCACCTCACCGACGCGGATCTCGAGGGCCTCCTCGTGTCCCCGCTCAACCGCGTCAGCCCCGAAGGGAGCGCCCAGGAGGCGTCCTCGACATGACCACGCTCTTCGATCGCATCTGGGACGCTCACGTCGTGACCGAGGAGCCCGGCTCTCCCGCCGTGCTCTACGTCGATCTCCACCTCGTCCACGAGGTCACCTCGCCACAGGCGTTCGCCGGGCTCGCCGCGCGCGGCCTGCGGGTGCGCCGGCCGGACCGGACGGTCGCCACGCTCGATCACGGCGTCCCCACCGATCCCACCCGGCGGCGGCTCCTCTTCGTGGAGGGATCCGCGGGCCGGGACGACCAGGCCGCGGCCCAGCTCGCGCTCCTCGGGAAGAACTGCGCGGAGCACGGCATCCAGCTCTACGGGCTCGACTCCGACAAGCAGGGCATCGTCCACGTGATCGGCCCCGAGCTCGGCCTCACCCAGCCGGGGATGACCATCGTCTGCGGCGACAGCCACACCTCCACCCACGGCGCCTTCGGCGCGCTCGCCTTCGGCATCGGCACCAGCGAGGTCGAGCACGTGCTGGCCTCGCAGTGCCTCCTCCAGCGCCGGGCCAGGACGCTGCGCGTCACCTTCGACGGCGCACCCCGGCCCGGGGTCACCGCCAAGGACCTGATCCTGGCCCTCATCGCCCGCATCGGCGTCGGCGGCGCGACCGGTCACGTCATCGAGTACGCCGGCGCGGCGGTGCGCGCCCTCGACATGGAGGCGAGGATGACCCTCTGCAACATGTCGATCGAGGCGGGCGCCCGCGCCGGGATGATCGCGCCCGACGAGGTGACCTACCAGTACCTCGCCGGGCGCGAGCTCGCCCCCAAGGGCGAGGCCTGGGACCGAGCGCTGGCCCGCTGGCGCGCGCTCCCCAGCGACACGGGAGCCACCTTCGATCGCGAGATCACCGTCCAGGCCGGGGAGCTGACCCCGATGATCACCTTCGGGACCAACCCCGGCATGGGCATCCCCATCGGCGACGCCCTCCCGCGCCCGGAGGACCACGCGGTGCCGGCCGAGCGCGAGGCGCTGGAGAAGGCGCTCCGCTACATGGGCCTCGCGCCGGGTGAGCGGCTGCTCGGGCACAGGGTCGATGTGGTCTTCATCGGCTCCTGCACCAACGGTCGCATCCAGGATCTCCGCCAGGCGGCGCAGGTCTTCCGCGGTCGCAAGGTGAAGGAGGGGGTCCGCGTGCTCGTCGTACCCGGCTCGCAGCAGGTCAAGCGGCAGGCCGAGGCCGAGGGGCTCGACGGCATCTTCCGCGAGGCCGGCGCGTCCTGGCGCGAGCCGGGCTGCTCGATGTGCATCGCCATGAACGGCGACGAGCTCGCCCCCGGCGAGTACGCCGTCAGCAGCAGCAACCGCAACTTCGAGGGCCGGCAGGGCAAGGGGGGGCGCACCTTCCTCGCGTCGCCGCTCACCTGCGCCGCCTCGGCCGTCACCGGCGTCGTCACCGACGCGCGCTCCTTGGTCTGAGTCACTCTGGAGGATCGCGACCATGCCCGTGTTCACCAGGCTCACCGCGCGCACCATCGCGCTCCCCATCAACGACATCGACACCGATCAGATCATCCCGGCGCGCTTCCTCAAGGTGACCGACAAGCTCGGGCTCGGGAAGAGCCTCTTCGCCGACTGGCGCTACCTACCCGACGGCGCGCCGCGCCCGGAGTTCGCGCTCAATGGACCGGACGCGGCCGGGGTGCAGATCCTCGTCGCCGGCCACAACTTCGGCTGCGGCTCGTCGCGCGAGCACGCCCCCTGGGCGCTCGTGGGCTTCGGCTTCCGCGCGGTGGTGGCGACCTCGTTCGCCGACATCTTCCGCAACAACGCCCTGAAGAACGGGCTCTTGCCGGTGCAGGTGGACCCGGGGACCCACGCCCACCTCCTGGCCGCGCGCGCCGCGGATGCACGGCTCGAGGTCACCGTCGACCTGGAGGGGCAGGAACTCACGCTGGCGGACGGTACCCGGGCGACCTTCCCGATCGACGCCTTCTCCCGGAGCTGCTTGCTCCAGGGGGTCGACGAGCTCGGGTACCTGCTCTCGTTCGCGGCGAAGGTCAGCGACTACGAGGCGGCTCGTGGCTACTAGCGATAGCGAGCACCAGGTCGACGTCTACGACGCCACCCTGCGCGACGGCACGCAACGCGTCGGCATCTCGTTGACCGTCGAGGACAAGCTGCGCATCGCCGCCCGCCTCGACGATCTCGGGGTCGCCTTCATCGAGGGTGGCTACCCCGGGTCCAACCCCAAGGACATCGAGCTCTTCCGCCGCGCCCGCGAGCGATCCTGGACGAGCGCGGCGCTGGTCGCCTTCGGCTCCACCCGGCGGGCCCGGCTCGCCGTCGAGGACGACCCCCAGCTCGCGGCGTTGCTGGCGGCGGGGACGCCGGCGTGCGCGATTTTCGGCAAGAGCTCGCGGCTCCACGTCACCGAGGTGCTCCGCGTCGGCCTCGACGAGAACCTGCGGATGATCGAGGAGAGCGTGGCTTACCTCCGCGCCCACGACCGGCGGGTGATCTACGACGCGGAGCACTTCTTCGACGGCTACCGCGACGACCCGTCGTACGCCCTGGAGACGCTCGCGGCCGCTTCGAGGGGCGGCGCCGAGGTGCTGGTGCTCTGCGACACCAACGGCGGCTCGCTCCCCTGGCAGATCGAGGAGGCCCTCGGCGCCACGCAGCGGGCGGTCCGCACGCCGCTGGGCATGCACGCCCACGACGACGTCGGCTGCGCCGTCGCCAACACCCTCGCGGCCGTGCGCGCCGGCGTGCGCCACGTGCAGGGCACCATCAACGGGTACGGCGAGCGCTGCGGCAACGTCAACCTGTGCACCGTGGTCGCCAACCTGGAGCTCAAGATGGGCCTCCGCGCCCTCCGCCGTGGTGCCCTGGCAGAGCTTCACGATCTGTCGCACTTCGTCGCCGAGGTCGCCAACGTCACGCCCGACGAGCACCTGCCCTACGTCGGCGACAGCGCCTTCGCCCACAAGGGCGGCACCCACGTGGCGGCGATGCGGCGCACCCCGCTCTCGTACAACCACGTCGACCCGGCGCTGGTCGGCAACCGCACCCGCGTGGTGATGAGCGAGCTCTCCGGCCGCGCCAACGTGCAGAGCCTCGCCGAGGAGCACGGGGCTCTCCTCGAGGACGGCGCCGATCTCGAGGTGCTCGGGGCCATCAAGGAGAGCGAGGCCAGGGGCTGCGCCTTCGACGCGGCCGAGGCCTCGATCGCGCTGATGATGCGGCGGCGCGCGCCCGGCTACCAGGCCCCGTTCCGCCTCGTCGACTACATGGTCATCGTCGGCAAGCGCGAGGGGCGCGGCGACTTCACCGAGGCCAGCCTCAAGCTGGCGGTGGGCGACGAGATCCTCCACACCGCGGCCGAGGGGAACGGCCCGGTGAGCGCGCTCGCCGCGGCCCTGCGCAAGGCGCTCACCCCGGCGTTCCCGGCCATCCTGGCGATCCAGCTCGTCGACTACAAGGTCCGCATCCTCGACGGCAAGGAGGGGACGGGGGCGGTGACCCGGGTCCTCATCGACAGCCGCTCGGGGCCGCGGCAGTGGAGCACGGTCGGCGCCTCGGCCAACATCCTCGAGGCGTCGTGGCAGGCGCTGGTGGACAGCATCGAATACGGACTCTCGGTCTCGTGACGAGGAAACCATGAAAGCGAACATCGTCCTGCTCCCCGGAGACGGCATCGGGCCCGAGGTGGTCACCGAGGCGCGCTTGGTGCTCGCCGCCGTGGCCGGCTCGTTCGGCCATGATTTCACCTTCACCGAGCACCTCATCGGCGGCGCCGCCATCGACGACTTCGGCGACCCCCTCCCGGGCGCCACGCTCGACGCCTGCCGGGCCGCCAGCGCCGTGCTGCTCGGCGCGGTCGGCGGGCCCCGCTGGGACGATCCGCGCGCCAAGACGCGCCCCGAGAAGGGGCTCCTGGGGCTCCGCAAGGGGCTCGAGCTCTTCGCCAACCTCCGCCCGGTGCGCATCCACCCGGCGCTGGTGGCGGCCTCGCCGCTCAAGGCCGAGCGGCTGGCCGGCGTCGACATCCTGGTGGTGCGCGAGCTGACCGGAGGGCTGTACTTCGCGGAGCCGCGCTTCCGGGAGACGGTGGGGGACAAGCGGCGCGCGGTGGACACGCTCGCCTACGACGAGGTCGAGATCCGCCGCCTCGTTCACCTCGGCTTCCGCCTCGCCGAGGGGCGGCGCAAGCTGGTGACCTCGGTGGACAAGGCCAACGTCCTCGAGTCGTCGCGCCTCTGGCGCGAGGTCGCCGTCGAGGTCGGGCGCGAGTTCCCGGCCGTGCGCCTGGAGCACCAGCTCGTCGACTCGGCGGCGATGCGGCTCGTCACCCACGCCGCCGCGTTCGACGTCCTCGTCACCGAGAACATGTTCGGCGACATCCTCTCCGACGAGGCAGGGGTGCTGGCGGGCTCGCTCGGCATGCTCCCCAGCGCCTCCCTCGGAGAGGGCACGCTCGGCGTCTACGAGCCCATCCACGGCTCGGCGCCGGACATCGCGGGCAAGGGCATCGCCAACCCCATCGGCACCATCCTCAGCGCCGCCATGCTGCTGCGCCACTCGCTCGGCCTCGAGGCTGAGGCCATCGCCGTCGAGGCCGCCGTCCACGAGGTCATCGACGAGGGCGCCCGCACCGCCGACATCGCCTTCGGCGGGGCCAAGGTGATGTCCACGCGCGAGATGGGGAGCGCCGTCCGGGCCAAGCTCACCCCGCTCGGGCGCGGCACCTTCGCGCTCCTCTAGCCGCTCTCCCGTTGCTCAGGAGGGGTCGAGCCACGCCTGGAATCGGTCGACCACCTCCGACCAGGGAACCGCGAAGCCGAGGCCCGGCGCGCGCTCTGCGACCACGATCGCCACCGGTCGGCCGCTTCGATCGACGAGCACGCTGCCGGGCTCGGTCCACCCGCCGGCGTCGTGAGTCAGGGCCGAGGTCACGGTGACCGGCGGATGGGAGCGCTGGAAGCGCATGCGCAGGGTGCCGCAACCCCAGGTGGGCGGGTCCGGCTGGACGGTGCCGGGGTGCCGATCGAGGGCGGTCACGAACCCGAAGGCGCGGCCCCGGGGGCTCACCGCGGCCACGTACTCGCCGAGCGCGGCGGTGCCGGGCGGCCCCACGGGGCGCAGCCCGCCCGGGCTCGTGTCGCGCTCCTCGGGGGCGAGCGGCGGGAGCCCCGCGATCCGGATCAGCGCGACCTCGCCCTCGACGGCGACCACCTCCGCGCACCGCGCCCCCGGGTGCCCTTCGACCGTGATGTTCGCGCGCACGGTGCGGTCGTCCAGCTCGGTCATTCCCTGGAGGGGGAGCGCGGGGGCCACCGCGAGGCCGTCGGTCGAGACGAGCACCGCGTCGAACCGGCTGACGCCGATCCCGCCGTCGACATGGAGCACGAGGAGAGAGCGCTCCACGCCGGGCGACGCGAACATCGGCTCGAGCGTGGCAGCGCGCGAGGGCCGCCCCTCGCTCCGACGCAGCGGCGGAGACGCGGCGGGGGGCGACCGCGGCGGGGTGACCTCCCGGGCGCGCGAGGCCGCCGGGAGCAGGTGCCGGATGGCCTCGATCGACGAGGCGACGCCTCCGGATCCGACGACCACGCCGACCAGATCGCCGTCGAGGTCGACCACGGGCCCGCCGCTCATGCCGGGCGCGGTCGCGCAGTCCAGCGCGAGCATGCCCGGGAACGTCGTCGTCTTCGCGGCCCTCCGATGGCGAGCCGGCCCCTCGTACTCGGTGACCGTCCACGCGAACCCGCGCTGGACCACCACCCCCGCGCTGCGCATCGGCACGCGCTCACCGGGCACTTCCCCGCCGTGGCCGGCGCAGATCACCCAGCCACCAGGCTCCAGGGGCTCGGCGCGAGGGCGCAGGAACGCCGTCGCCGCGCCCGGGGCGTGGAGGAGCGCCGCGTCGTGCGCCTCGTCGCGAGCGGCGACCACGGCGCGGCGGTGCTGCCCATCGGCGAGCACCACCCGGAGGTCGAGCCGGGGGTCCTTCGCGACGTGGGCCGCGGTCAACACGTCGCCGTCCTTCGAGACGAGCACGCCGCTCCCGTGACCTACGAGGTCCTCGCCGGACCACATCTCGACCTCGACCGTCGTCTCCGCGACGGCGCGCATCCGGTCGCCCAGGGCCCGCTCGAAGGGAGACAGCTCGGCCGCGAGGAGCGGCTGCGCCGGCAGCCTGACTTCCTCGGCGGGCACCTCGGCCAGGCTCGTCGTCGCCGGCGGATCGTCGTACTCGGGCGCCTGGCAGCCCGACACCACCAGACCGAGGCACGCCAGGAGGAAGGGACGCATGGACGGCTACCGACGTTCCAGGGCGACGTACGGTCTTCCGAGGAGGCGAACGGCATGCGGCTCGCAGCACCGAGCGCCTGCGGCCGACTTCGGCTAGCCTCGGTCCAGCATGAACGGGCGAGATCCTGCCCCTGGGTCCGAGATCCTCGCCGATCACGACGGCGCCACGCTGATCGCGGCCGCGATCCCTGCGGGTTCCCCGCCTCCGCCGTCGTCCGCCGCCGTGGTGAGGTCGGGAACGTCGACGCACACGCCCCCGTCGACCGATCGGAAGCGCCTCGCCGGCCGCTACGAGATCCTCGGCTTCGTGGGCGCCGGCGGCATGGGCACGGTGTACCGCGCCCGGGATCTCGAGCTCGACGAGGTGGTCGCGCTCAAGGTGATGCGCCCCGAGCTGGTCGCCACGCCCGGCATCCCCGAGCGCTTCCGCCTCGAGGCGAAGCTCGCCCGCCGCGTGACCCACAAGAACGTGGCCCGCGTCTTCGACATCGGCGAGCACGAGGGCGAGAAGTTCTTGACCATGGAGTTCGTCGAGGGCGAGTCGCTCGCGACGGCCCTCGCGAGGGAGGGCGCGTTCCCGCTGGGGCGGGCCGTCGCCGTGGCTGCGGCGATCGCCGAGGGGCTCGCCAGCGCCCACGCCGCCGGCGTGGTGCACCGCGACCTCAAGCCGGACAACGTTCTTCTCGGCAAGGACGGGCGCGTGGTCATCACCGACTTCGGCATCGCGCGGGCCCTCGCCGGCGGGGGCGCCTCCAGCACCATGAACGCGCTCCTGGGCACGCCGGCCTACATGGCCCCCGAGCAGGTCGAGGGGCGCCCCGACGTCGACGCGCGCGCGGACATCTACGCGCTCGGCGCGCTGCTCTACGAGCTCTTGACGGGGTGCCTCGCCTGGCCCGGTGACGCGCCCTTCGTCGTCGCCGCCGCCCGCCTGTACGCGGCCCCGCCCGACCCGCGAGCGAGGCGCGCCGACCTGCCGCCGGCGTGCGCCGAGCTCGTCCTCCGCTGCATGGCGCGCGCCCCGTCGGACCGGCCCGCTTCGGCGGCGGAGGCCGGCGCGGCGCTGGCGGCCCTCGCCGTGGCGGAGGCCAGCGCCGGCGCCGCGCGCCCTCACCCCGTGCCCGCGCCGCAGCCGCTCGCCGCGGGCAAGACGGTCGCCGTCCTCCCGTTCCGCAACGCGGGCGCGCCGGACGACGAGTACCTGGCCGAGGAGCTCACCGACGATCTCCTCGACGCGCTCTCGATGACCCGGGGGCTCCTCGTCCGGCCGCGCGGCGCGGTGGTGCGCTTCCGCGGCGTCGACAGCGATCCGCGCGAGATCGGGCGGGAGCTCGGCGTGCAGGTGGTGGTCCTCGGCTCGGTGCGCCGCGCGCGCGGTCAGGTGCGCATCAGCGCCCGGCTGGTGAGCGTCGCCGACGGCTTCCAGATCTGGGCCAAGCGCTTCGATCGGCCCGAGCAGGACGTGCTCACCATCAACGACGAGGCGGCGCGCGCCATCGCCGATGCCCTCACGCTCGACGGCGACGCCCTCCGGGACCGCGCGCGCGAGGCGCCTTCGAGCCCGGTCGCCGTCGACCTCTACCTGCGCGCCCGCCACGAGTACCGAAAATTCTGGCCCGAGCACGTGCAGCGCTCGATCGGGCTCTTCGATCAGGCGCTGCTGGTGGCACCCGGCGATCCGCTCCTCCTGTCCGGCCTGGCCATCGCGCTCGCCCGCGCCACCTTCTTCGTCGGCGACGCCGGGATCCCCCGTGCTCGCGAGGTGGCCCAGCGCGCGGTGCTCGCCGCCCCCCAGCTCGGCGAGGCCCAGCTCGCCTACGGCACCTTGCTCTTCCAGCTCGGCGAGAACACCGGCGCGGTCCGGGCGCTGCGCGCCGCGGTGGCGCAGAGCCCGGGCCTGGCCGAGGCGCACGGCACGCTCGGCCGCCTGCTCGCCGAGGCCGGCGCCGTCGACGAGGGCCTCCGCCTGCTCGAGGCGGCCCTCGCGCTCGATTCCGGCACGCCGCTGGTGAGGCCCGAGCTCGCCCGCATCCACGGCCTCATGGGCCGATGGGGCGAGGCCCATGCGGTCATCGAGTCGCTGCGCGAGAGAGAGAAGATCAGCTACTGGACGCTCCGGGGGCGCCTCGCGCTGTGGCAGCGAGAGCGCGAGCGCGTCGAGGAGGCCCTCGGGCAGCTCCCCGACAGCGACGTGACGCTCCGCTTTCCGAGGTTGATGCTGGAGATGGTCCGCACCGGCCGCGTGCCGTCGGACCTGCAGGAGCTGGGGAGGACGGAGCGCGGCGCCGGCGGGACGCGGCGCCGGGCCTTCACCCTCCAGCTGCACGCCGAGATCTCCGCCTTCGTCGGCGACGACGAGCAGGCGTGGCGGGCGCTCGAGGGCGCGCTCGACGTCGGGCTCATCGATCGGCTCTGGCTCGAGCGCTGCCCGCTGTTCGCGGAGATGCGGGAGGCTCCGCGCTTCACCGAGATCCACGCGGAGATGAAGCGGCGCACCGAAGCGATCCTCGCGGCGTACCGGGCGCCCTGATCCCGGCGCGTGGCCGGCGGACGAGCTGGCCTCAGGTCGGGGGGACGAAGGGGGCGCAGGTGGAGACCCCCGCGCCGACGATCTCGAAGGTGACCGACTTCACCTTGGTGGTGACCCCCGTGGAGGGCACGTAGTGGAACACGTCGGTCGAGGTGCCCGGGCCGACGAAGAGGTAGAAATCGCCGCCCCAGAAGGCGAAGGCGAAGTTGGAGCTGTCGGGCGCATAGCTGATTGCCGACTGCGGCGCCTCCGAGAGGATCTGGGCGGTGGTCTTCTCGATCTGCGCCACGTCGTAGGGCGTGCCCTCGAAGGCGCCGAAGAGCCTGGCGTCGCCCGTCCCCGTCAGCTCGGCGCGGGCGTCGAGCTTGCCGTAGGCGGCGATGGGCACGAGCGTCATGCTGCTGAGATCGATCCTCGCCAGCCCCTTGTTCCCGGGGACGGTGGAGTCGCTCACGTAGAGCGTCTCCGCGGTGCCCCCCGGCGCGTCGGCCGAGAAGCCCATCCCGAACGTGGTCCACCCGCTCTGGCCGGGGACGAAGCTCGTGGCCGTGCAGTGCGCGTTGCTGGTGTCGATCTGGTAGAGGCTGCCGTCGGTGAACACCGACCAGGCCTGGGCGTTGCGGTCGACGGCCATCGAGTACGGCGAGCTCAGGGGGTCGTCGCAGTCGAGGGTGCCGATGAGCGTGAAGCTGAGCGTGGGAGGATCGAACCGGTAGAGCTCGTTGGCAGCGGTGAGCGTGTAGACGAACTGCGTGGCCGAGGCGCAGGTCGGCGCGCTCCCTCCCACCCCGGTGCCCGCGTCGAAGAAGCCGGCTCCGCTGCTGCCGCCGGCGCCGCTCCCGGTGTCGCCGGCGCCCGCCGCGGTCGCCCCGCTGCCTCCGCCGCCGGCGCCGCCCGCCTGCGCTCCGAAGTACGGGTATGTCGGCGCGGCGCTGCAGGCGGCGGCCAGCAGGCCGGCGAGGCACGGCAGGCAGCGGCGGAGAACGCGGTCGGGCATCGAGGAGCTCCTTGTCGGGCGCGGGGGGGCCACGGTGGATCCTAGCCTCGGGGCGCGGCTCGTGGCGAGCCTACCGGAGCGGTCGGCGCGCCGCCCGTGCCAGCGGGATCGTGCTCGCTGGCGGACTCGGGGCGCGTGGTCTATCGTCCGCGCCGATGTCGCGCCCCACGCTCTCGATCGTCATCCCTCTGCTCAACGAGGAGGACGTCATCCCCGAGCTCGATCGGCGCCTGCGCGGCATGCTCGACGGCCTCGGCGTCACCTGGGAGGCGATCTTCATCGACGACGGCTCCACCGATCGCTCCCACGCGCTGCTCCGCGCGCTCGCCGACGCCGAGCCGCGCTACCGCATCCTCTCGCTCTCGCGCAATTTCGGCCACCAGATCGCGGTGACCGCCGGCCTCGATCACGCCGAGGGGGAGGCGGTGGTGATCATGGACGCCGACCTCCAGGACCCTCCCGATCTGGTCCGCGAGATGGTGGCCAAGTGGCGCGCCGGCTTCGACGTCGTCTACGCCGTGCGCACCCGGCGCGACGGCGACGGCCTCTTCAAGCGGGCCAGCGCGGCCCTCTTCTACCGCCTCATGCGCGCCATGGTGGGCATCGACATCCCCGTCGACACCGGCGACTTCCGCCTCACCAGCCGCCGCGTGGTGCTGGCGCTGCGCGCCCTGCGCGAGACGCACCGCTTCGTGCGCGGCTTCGTGGTGTGGGTGGGGTTCAAGCAGACCGCCGTCACCTTCAGCCGCGCCGGGCGCTTCGCCGGGAGCACCAAGTACCCGCTGAGCAAGATGCTCCGCTTCGCCGTCGACGGCATCACCTCGTTCTCCATCGTCCCGCTCCGGCTGTCCTCGTTCTTCGCCGTGCTCTCCGGGGTCATCGCCCTGGGCATCGCGCTCTGGGCGGGGTGGGTCCGGTTCTTCGTCAACGGCGTGGTGCCCGGGTGGACCTCGATCCTCCTCGCCATCTCGCTCGCCTCGGCCGCGCAGTTCCTGATGATTGGCATCCTCGGGGAGTACGTGGGCCGCATCTACGAGGAGGTGAAGCGGCGCCCCCTCTACGTCGTCGGCGATCGGCACAATCTGGATGACGCTGCCACGCTCGCGCGGCGAGAGGATGCCTCATGAACGACACTGGACGCCTGACCCGCGAAGCCGAGTTCCACGACCGCTGGGCCTCCGAGATCGACCCGGCCTCGGCCCTCGTCGACGAGAGCTTCACCGCCATCACCGCCCTCGAGAACGCCCACGTCGAGCGCACCTTCGGCGACGTGCGGGGCCTGCGCATCCTCGACTACGGCTGCGGGGCGGCGGAGGCGGGCGTCTACTTCGCCAAGCGAGGCGCCACCGTCGTCGGCGTCGACGTCTCCGCGGGCATGCTCGCGGCGGCCGGGCGCCTCGCGGCGCACCACGGCGTCTCCATCGAGACGCGCCTCGTCACCGGCGCCGGCATCCCCGCCGAGCGCGGCGAGTTCGACCGGGTCTACGGAAACGGCGTCCTCCACCACGTCGACCTCGGCGCCGCCGTCCCCGAGCTCGCCCGGGTGATGAAGCCGACGGGCGTCGGGGCCTTCATCGAGCCGCTCAGCTACAACCCCGCCATCGCCGTCTACCGCCGCCTCGCCGAGGCGGTGCGCACCCCCGACGAGCGGCCCCTGCGCTTCCGCGACATCCGCCGCTTCGAGCCCTATTTCACCGACGTCTCGCACCGCGAGTTCTGGCTCACCTCGCTGGCCATCTTCGGTAAATTCTTCCTCGTCGATCGCGCCAACCCCTCGCGCGAGCGCTACTGGAAGAAGGTCATCACCGACGCCCCCGCCAACGCCTGGTGGTTCCGCCACCTGCCCGAGCTCGACGAGGCGCTCCTCCGCATTCCCGGCCTCTCCGCGCTCTGCTGGAACACGGTGATCCGCGTCGCCGGCCCCCGCAGCCAGGGCTCGCTGGAGGGGTAGCTGCCCTGGTCCGCTGCCCGCATCTGGGCTAGCGTCGGCGCATCTTGGTCTCCTTTCTTGCTCGGCTCAGGGGCGCGGCGCTGCGCTCCCCGCTCGAGGCGACGCTCGTCGTGGCCGCCCTCGCGGTCACGCTCCAGGTCATCGTCTCTCCGCTCGCGGCCTCCCGGTACGTGCCGATGACCGACCTGCCCTTTCACGTGGCGCAGGGCGCGGCCATTCGCCACTACTGGGACCCGGCCTATCACTTCCACGAGCAGTTCGTGCTCCGCCCGCTCGCCATCCCCTACATGGCGATCAACTCGCTCGTGGCCCTGGCGATGCTGGTGTTCTCGCCGCTCATCGCGACCAAGGTCGCGCTCGCGGTCCTCTTGATGATGGTGCCGGGGGGGCTCGCCGTCCTCTTCCACGGCGCGAAGAAGAGCCCGCTGCTCGGCCTGCTCGGCCTGGGTCTGTGCTGGGGGAACCTCACGCACTGGGGCTTCGTCAACTACGTCGCGGCGCTCGGCCTCTTCTCCGGGGTCATCGGGGTGACTCTGCTCGTCCTCGATCGCCCGACGCGGGGCCGGCGGCTCGCGCTGGCGCTGGCGCTGGTGGCGCTCTTCTTCACCCATATCTTCCGCTTCCCGTTCGGGGTGTGCGCCGTGCTCGGCACCGCCGTGGTGATGTATCCCGCCACGCGTCGCCTCCGCCCCGTCTTGCTGCCGCTGCTGCCCTCGCTGCTCCTCTTCGTGCTGTGGCTGAAGTTCCGGCCGCCCTCCCTCGACGGCAAGCTCGACCTCGGCTTCCATCCCGAGCGCTTTCCCAAGGAGTGGAGAGACGCCCTCACCGAGGGCTTCACGGACGACGGCGTCAAGCGACGGCTGATGATGTACTTCGACGTCATCTGGGGAGTGACCGGGGTCTGCGCGGCCTTCGCCCTGCGGCAGTGGCGGCGCGGCCTGCGGCGCTTCACCGCGTGGGACGTCGGCGTCACGCTCGTCCCGCTGGCGTGCGCGGCCGTCTTCCTGGGCCTCTTCCTCTCGATGCCGATGTGGCTGGGCCGCTGGTGGTACGTGTACCCGCGCGAGGCGACGGCCGCGACCATCATCCTCTGCGGCGCCTGCCCGGATCTCCCGCGCGTCCCCTGGGCTCGCGTCTCCCTGGTGGCGGCGATGGCGCTCGCCGCCATCCGCGTCGGCACCGAGGTGACCGCCCACTACGCCGACTTCGGGCCCCCGACGGAGGATTTCTACACCATCACCCGCCAGATCCCGCAGGCGCCGAAGCTCTTTTACATGATCTTCGATCACTCGGGCACGCGGCGCTCCCCCGCCTCCACTCCGTTCCTCCACCTGCCCGCCTACGTGCAGGCCGAGAAGGGGGGGTGGCTGTCCTGGCACGTCGCGATCTGGAACTGCTGCCCGATCTACTACCGGGATCTGGCGGAGCCGGGCACGGTGGTCGTCCCGCGGACGCCGCCTCGATGGGAGTGGACGCCGCAGCAGTTCAACCTGTCGATGACGCCCTTCTTCGACTGGTTCCTGGTGCGCAAACCGACGTCGCCGGACGCGATGTTCGCCGGCGATCCGACGATCAAGCGGGTGGATCACGTGGGGATGTGGTGGCTCTACAAGCGGGTGCCCAAGGGGTGAGGGGTCGCCTCCAGCGCTCGCCCTCGGACGACGTCGCCCAAGCCTAGCGGGATTGTCTCCGAGACGTCGCTTGGCTCCGGTACTCGGGGGCGTCCCCTTCACGCCCACGGAGCCGTCCATGCGATCACGCTCGAGTCTCGTGTTCCTCTCGTCGACCTTCCTCGTTGCCGCGGTGGCGGCGCCGCTCGCGCTCGTCGCCTGCTCCAGCACCGCCAGCACCACGGCCAGCGGCGCCGGTACGACGGGCAGCGGAGGCGCCAGCGGCACCGGGGGCAGCAGCAGCTCCACGAGCTCGAGCTCGACGTCTGGGACCGGCGGCAGCGGGACCACGACCAGCAGCAGCACGAGCACCAGCACGAGCAGCACGAGCACCAGCAGCAGCACGAGCACCAGCAGCAGCACAACCAGCAGCAGCTCAGGCGGACAGGTCCTCGTCACGACGGTGGGCGCCGGCGTCACCGCCACGGCCGTCACCATCAATCAGGGCACGGCGATCGGCGGGGGGACGTCCACGGGCGGCACACCGTCCACGCTGACCAACGTCGGCGCCCCGACCGACCCCAACAACACGGAGACCATCGTCAGCTCCACCAACCCGTTCCTGAGGACGGGCACCGTCCCCGACACCGCCGCGGGCTTCTGCGAGTACCCCGCGGGCGGGACGCCGAAGCGAGCCACGTACACCACCGGCGCCAAGTTCGAGGCCGCCGACGCCGGCACGCTCGACCCGATGGTGCCAATGGCGCCGTTCTACTTCCCCATCGTCTACAACAGCGCCGTCACCACCTCCGGCAACGCCTTCGGGGGTCAGGCGCCGATCATCGGTCTCTTCGACTGGCGCCCCAAGGACATCGACGAGGCGGTGGTGGCCGCGGAGTCCGACGACAACGGCAAGACCTGGTACTTCATGCAGACGGTGCTCGAGCTGAACCCGGACTACACCAACCCGATCAGCGGCGGCTACTCGTCCACGTCCACGAACACCGGATGTCCCACCGCCATCACCGGCACCAATGCAAGCTACGTGTCCGTCAACGGCGCCACCGCGGACGACGGGTGGGGGCACGCCACCATCCTCCAGCTCCCCGGGGCCGGCAACGCGAAGACGGGGCAGATCCTCTACCTCCTCGACCGGAACACCGCCAACATGCCCGGCACGACGACTCCCGTGGTCGACAACGCGCCGCTCCACGCCATCAAGCTCGGTCAGGTGTCGCCCAAGTTCCCCCTCTGGAACACCAACGCCACGACCGTGGGTGCCAACGACATCAAGTCGATCAGCACCGCGCTCACCAACACCACCGGGTCCGCGACGCCGGTCGTGGTCGAGCCCACGGTGGGCCTCCAGAACCCCGACGGCATCATGGCGATCTTCCCCACGGCCTCCACGGCGGCTGCCGGCTCGCCGGTCACCGTGCTCTACGTGCAGAAGATCGTCGGCGGCGACAACACCGGATCCACCGCGTTGCCCGCGGCGCAGCAGTGCGTCAAGGCGCCGGTCAGCGGCAAGACCAACCACGACATCTCCAACGTGCGGCTCGCCACCACCACCGACGGGATCACCTTCACCGACCTCGGCATCGTCAAGGGCCTCAACGACCCGACGACCGTCGACTACAACGGGACCCGCTGGGTCAGCCCGCGCGGGACCCTCCTCGACATCCACGGCGACGGGAGCGTCTGGGGCCTCTATTTCTCGGCGGGCAACTGCCTCGACGGCGACTCCGACGCGTTCCACTTCATCGGTTATGCCGAGTCGACCGACAAGATGAGCTGGACGGTCTACAACGACATCAACCATCCCATCGCCTCGATCAACACCATCACCACCGCCAACCAGATGGGCGGCGCGATGGTGACCATCCCGGCCAATCCGCCGGTGTTCGCCACGGAGTACTGGTTCGCCGAGCGGCTCTATGCTCCGACGGCCACGCAGATCGACTCGACGCACCTCAGCCTGACCTTCGCGGGGTACGGCGTGCAGACGCCGGGGAACGATCTCCTCGACTACCGCCAGATCGGCAACGTGGTGCTCACGGTCAGCAAGGCGCTGCCGGCGGGCGTGCCCAACAACATCAACAGCCACTGACCCGGGATCGAGGCCCGCGAGCAGCGCGGGGGGGGCTCGTCAGCGGCGGCGATGTCGGGCGAGCCCGAGCGTCGCGAGAGCGAGGGCGAGCACGCCAGCGCCCCTCTCTGCGTCCGGCGCGCCCACGCGGCACCCGGGGCAGCTACCGCCGTGGACTCCAGGGCTCGCGGTCAGGGGAGGGGATGGTCGGCCAGCCAGGCCGCGGCCCGGCCCCGCCCTGGTCCATGCCCGATGCGATCGAAGCCAGCTCGGGCCTGCTCGGCCAGGCGACGAGCACGCGCGCGGTCCTTGCCGACCCGCCACAGCACTTCGGCCAGGGTGAGCTGAACGCTGGGCGTGTCCTTCCCGCCGAGCGCCAGGGCGCGCTCGAGGGCCGCCGCCGCCTCCTCCGGCTTGCCGCGTGCGAGGTCGAGCTCGCCCAGGCCGAGCAGCGGGTCCGTCAGGGTGGCGCTCGACGCTCCCCTGAGCTTCACCTGCAACGCGAGGGCTCGCGCGAGCGCGCCGGCACCCGCCTCGAGCTGGCCGAGGTGCACCTGGACCCGACCGATGGCCGCCAGCAGCTCGGCGCCCTCGATGTCTTCCATGGCCCCGCTCTTCTCCCAGGTGGCCTTCGCGCTCTCGAGCGCGGCGAGGGCCCGCGGATGGTCGCCCATCGCTTCGAGCACGACGCCCAGGTTGTAGCGCGAGCGGGCAAACTCGGGGTGGGCGGCCCCCACGGTCGCCTCCAGGACGGAGAGGCAGCGCTCGAAGACGGCCAGGGCCCGCGGGTAGTCGCCCACGTCGGTGAGGGTGAGGCCGATGTTGTTGAGCGACCTCGCGACGTCGGGGTGGCTCTGCCCCAGGGCCTTCTCCCAGATCGCCAGGGCGCGCTCGTGGCTGGCGAGGGCCCGCGGGTAGTCGCCCAGGTCGTCGAGCACGAGGCCGATGTTGTTGAGCGACGCTGCCACGTCGACGTGGTCGGGGCCCAGCGCCTTCTCCCGGAGCGCCAGCGCGCGCTGGTGGGTGGCCAGCGCCTCGGCGAATTTCTCCATGCGGTAGAGCGTCAGGCCCTCGGCGTTGAGCCAGGTCGCCTCGGCCCGATCGTCGTGGGCGCGCACCACCGCGGTCGGCCCGAGCGTCAGGATCACGGCGGCCTCGTCGAGGTGCCGCTGGAGGTTGCCCACCACGAAGAGCAGGCGCGCCCACGCGTACGCGGAGAGCACCTCGTCCTTGCCGTCCGCCGCCGAGACTGCGGCGGCGCCGAGCAGCGCCTTCGCCCCTGGATAGTCGCCGGTCGCGCCTCGCAAGCGCCCCATCCAGAGCTGCACCTGAGCATGCAGCGGCGCGTAGGCGAGCGCCGCCGTCTCGGTCAGGAGGGGCTCGCCGAGGGCCAGGCCGTCCCGGTACTTGCCCGCGATGAAGAGCGCCTCCAGCCGGTCCGCGCGGGGCTGAAGCTCGGCGACCCGGGCGCGCAGCACAGGGTCCTCGGGGGGGCGCACCCGGGCGGTGAGCGCCTCGGTGTCTGCGCAATAGGAGACGGGGGACAGGCCGGCGGCAGCCGGCACCGCGCGGTCGAGGATCTCGGGGTCCGGCCGGTCCGCGAGGAGCAGGGTGAGCGCCTGGAGCTGGCCGCGCCTCCGGTCGAGGCAGGCGTCGCGCAGGCCGAGGAGCTCCCGCCGCGGGGACGCGGCCCGGGAGGCGCGACACACCTCGCCTCTCATCGCGGCCCAGTCCGCGGAGTACCTCTCGAACAGCGCGGCCACGCGCGCGTCGGTGCCCTCGGCGTCGGGCCGGCCGGTGCTCGTGAACGCGGTGTGCATGCGGCGCGCGACGCCCTCGTCCCAGACGCCGGCGAGCTGCTGTTCGGGCCGCTCGCAAGGGTCCGTGGGAGCGGCGCTCGAGGCCCAGCGCAGCCCGGCGAAGGTCAGGAGCGCGGCCGCCGCGACGGTCACGCCGCCGATGCGCCGGCGCGTACGCCGTCGGGCGTCGGGGTCCTCGCCGAGGGCGGCGATGAGCGCGGTGAGCGAAGGGTAACGGTCGCCCGGCGAGGGGGCGAGCCCGCGCAGCAGCGCCCGGTGGATCCAGGCGGGCACAGGACTCCCGACCGGCGCGACGGCGGGCACCCCCCGCTCCTTCTGGATGAGGAGCTCGAGGAGCATCCCGACGGGCGACAGGCCGGGTGGGGCATCGAAGGGCACGGCCCCGTACAGTCCTTCGTAGAGCGCCAGGCACAGGCTGTACTGATCGGACGCCGGACCGACCCCCGATCCCTGGTATTGCTCGGGCGCCATGTAGAGCGGCGTGCCCATGACCGCACCGGCCGCGGTCAGCCGCTCCACCGAGCCCGGCGGGGTACCCCCGACCGTGACCGGCGCGGGCAACGTCTCGTCGAGGGGCGACACCGACGGGGCGATGGCAGCGGCGGCGAACGGCTCGCCCGCGGTCTCCTCGGTCGGCTCGCTCGCGGGGCCGCGGGCGATGCCGAAGTCGACGACGCGGACGCGCCCGTCGTTGCCCCGGAGGATGTTGGACGGCTTGACGTCGCGGTGGACGAGGCCCTGGTCGTGGGCCGCGGACAGACCCCTCGCGGCCTCGAGGTAGGCGCCCAGCACCTCTGGCCAGCCGGGTCGGGGAGCGGTCTCGGTCCACACGTCGAGCGACAGGCCGTCGACCAGCTCCATGGTCAGGAACACGTTGCCGTGGTGCTCGCCGACGTCGTGGACCTGGACCACGTTGGGGTGCGAGAGCTTGCCGAGCGCCCGCGCTTCGCGCACGAGGCGCTGCCTGGCGCCCTCCGAGCCGCCGGCGGTGTGGAGGAGCTTGAGGGCGACGCGCCGGTCGAGCTCGGGGTCGTAGGCCGCGTACACCTCGCCCATGGCGCCGCGGCCGATCACCGACAGGACCAGATAGCGGCCTACGGCGGCCCCGCGATCGAGCGAGCCTCCCCCGGGGGGCTCGGCCGGCAGGGTGTCACCGACGTCTGCCGTGGTCTCGTCGGGGCGCGGCCAGTCACTCATCCGTGCACTCCCTCAGCATAGGCGGCGCGCCTCAGGAAGGCAGCCCTGATGAGCGCGCCCTCCAGCGCTCACTCGCGGCCTCAGCGGCAGGTCGTCTCCAGCTTGTCCTCCGCCGGGCGCTTCGGCGACGGCGGGAGCTTCACCCCCCGGGCCCTCGCGATCGCATAGGGGAACGCGGCGCCGGCTCGCCATGGCCGGTGCGGATCCTCCGCATAGAACGGATCCGCCAGCGCCGTGGGCAGGTCGATCCAGCGGACCCCCTCGTGCTCGTAGGCCGTGAGCAGCTCCTCGATGGCATCGGCATCCGCCGCTCCGACGTGGAGGAGGAGCACCTGCTTCACCGGGCGCCCCGCCAGGAGCCGCGTCGCCTCGCGGATGTAGCGGAGCTCGTCGACGTGGGTCTGCACGTAGCCGCGGCGGAGCTCCGCGAGCGCCGGGGTGTCGTGGCGATCGGTGCAGCGGGCGAAGGGCGCGTTCCAGGCCCAGTCGTCGCCGTCGAGGGAGACCTCGGCGATGGTGTAGCGATGCTCGGTGAGGTAGCGGCGCACGGCCTCACGCTTCTCCAGGGTGTCCCCCTCGAACAGGAAGGGATAGCGGAAGAACCGCCAGGTCGCCTCGTCGGGCTGGAGGGCGCGGAGGACGGCCTCGCCCTTCTCCAGGTCGGCGAGGTAGTCGGCGACCGCGCTGTCCGTGAGGCTGACGTGGGAGTAGGTGTGGTTGCCCAGCGGCTGCCCGGCGGCGCGCCAGTGCTCGAGGACGGCGCGGCTCTCGGGGTGCTCGTCCACCTTCTTCCCGTTGACGAAGCCGTACACCGGCGGGAGCCGGTGCGCGCGAAACGCGGCGAGGAGCCGGTCGGCGATGGCCACGCGGTCGACGCCGGCGAAGTCCGGGCCGTGGAGGGGGAGGTCGTCGACCGTGACCGCGACCTCGACGGGGGCCGCCGCCGGGGGCGCGACCGGCGCGGAGGCCCCGACGGGAGCGGTGGGCGGCGCGGCCGGCGGCGGCGAGCAAGAGGCGAGCGCGAGCGCGGCGGCCAGGGCCCAGCGAGGCCTGGTCATCGGCGGTGCAGCGCGTCCTGCGCGATCACGGTCCAGTCTTCGTGCCCGTGGCCGCGCGCCAGGAAGCGGTCCATCGTCGCCGCGATCGCCGGGAGCATGGGGAGCGGGACGCCGTGGCGTTCGCTCTCTTCCAGCATCAGGCGCGCGTCCTTGCGCGCCATCGACAGCTCCCACGAGGGCGTGCTGAACTCGCCGGCGGCCATGCGCTTGGCGCGCGCCGGGAGCGTGGCGCCCGGGTTGAAGGTGTCGAACAGCGCCACCGCGTCCTCGGGCTTCACGTCGAGGGCCTTGGCGAGGGTGAGCACCTCGGCGACGCCGGCCGTGAGGAACATCAGGAACAGGTTGCCGAGGAGCTTGAACGACGCGGCGCGGTCCGGCTCGGGGCCGAGGTAGACGAGCTTGCCAGTCATCTTCTCCAGCGCCGGGCGGAGCCGCTCGGCCCTGGCGGCGTCGCCCGAGGCGAGCATCACGCCGGTACCCTCCAGCGCGTTCTGCGGGCCCATGAAGACGGGCGCGTGCTGGAACTCGACGCCGCGCCCGGCCCAGCGCTCGGCGCGCGCGCGGGTGCCGGTCGCCGAGGTGGTGGTGTGATCCACGACGATCACGCCCGGCGCGAAGCCTGGCCACGCTCGCTCGAGCACCTCGTCGACGGCGGCGTCGTCGGAGAGCGTGAGGTGGATGCGCGCCGCGCCCTGCGCCGCCTCGGCGGGCACGGCGAACGCCTGAGCGCCGTCGGCCTCGAGCGCGCGCGCCTTGGCGTCCGTGCGGTTCCACACCCGCACCTCTTCCCCGCGGCGCCGGGCGGCGCGGACGAAGCCGGATCCGAGCAAGCCCATCCCGAGGAATGCGATCACGAGAGACCTCCGTTCATGGCTGCTCCCGCCTAGCACGGCGGGCGGGCGATCGGGGCTCTGCTCGGCGGCCCCCTGGGGTCGGCGATCCGTCCGCTCAGCGATAATAGAGCTCGCGGCAGAGCTCGCAGATGCCGTGGTCGAGGAGCGACGGAGGGGACTCCACGTAGGCGGGGACGAAGAGCCAGAGGCGGGGCTCGGTGCCGGCCAGGTGGACCCGACGGCACCACGCGCACTGGGTGATCCTCCCGGTCGTGCCCTGGAACCGCGCGTCGTCGGGCAAGGACACCACGTGGCGCTCCGCGATGGGCGCCTCCGCGATGATCGTGCTCAGGGAGAGGACGCCCTCGGCCTCGCCCGACGCGGCGAACACCGGCTCGAAGCGGGTCACCAGCTTGCGGTAGAGACCCGGGGAGCTGCACTCGCTCCACAGGCTCACCCCGCGGGCGCCGCGCGTCCCGTCGCGCTCGAGGACGCGCCTGAAGATCTCCTCGAATCGGGCGCGCGTCTCCTCGCCGCCGATGTGGTCGAGCCAGCGCGTCCCCACGACGTGCTCGGACAGCACCGCCCGTGGGCCGCCGTTGGCGCGCGCGAAGCGGTCCCACGCAGGGTTGACGTAGACGACGGTGCCCGCCCGATCGAGCGCGTACACGACCGCCGGTTCGCGATCGAGCACCTCCATGGGCATCCACCGGGTGACAGACGTCGAAGGCCCCACGTTGTCCGCGAGGGTAGCATGGGGGCTCCCATGGGAGCCCTCAGACGCGCCCGGCGCCGACTCGGACCTCGCGCCGACTCTCCACCGAGCCCGCGGCGGGCAGCGTCACCGTGAAGGTGGACCCACGGCCGGGGCCGTCGCTCTCGGCCACCACCTCGCCGCCGTGGAGCTCGACCAGGTGCCTGACGATGGCGAGGCCCAGCCCGAGCCCGCCGTGGGAGCGGGTCAGGCTGGCGTCGGCCTGGCGAAAGTACTCGAAGACGTGGGGGAGGAACTCGGCGCTGATGCCGACGCCGTCGTCGGACACGCGGATGCGCGCGCCGCCGTCCGCGCGCTCGACGGAGACCGCCACCCGCCCGCCCTTGGGGGTGAACTTGACGGCGTTGCCGAGGAGGTTCCAGGCCACCTGCTGGAGCCGGACCGGGTCGCCGAGGATCGGCGGCAGCGGCGCGGCGATGGTCGAGACCAGGGTGATGCCCTTGGCCTGCGCGGCCAGCTCCACGACCTCGAGCGCGGCGCGCACGACGGCCCCTGGATCCACCGGCTCCCTGGCGATGCGGAGCTTGCCGGCGGTGATGCCGCTGAGGTCGAGGACGTCGTCGACGATCTGGGACTCCAGCCGGGCGCTGCGCTCGATCACCTCGAGGGCGTGCTCGAGCGCGGGGCCGTCGAGCCGCCTCCGGCGCGCGAGGCTCACCCAGCCGAGGATCGGCGTCAGCGGCGTGCGCAGCTCGTGGCTGAGGTTGGCGAGGAAGGTGTCCCGGGCGCGCAGCGCCTCGCGCGCCTGCTCGAGGGCCTCGCGCTCGCGCCGCAGCAGCGCCGCGATGGTGCGGAGCTGGCGGCGCGAGGACAGCGAGGCGGCGCCCGCCAGCAGCGCCAGGAGGCTCACTGCCGACGCGGTGGTGGTCCGCGTCTGCCGCTCGAACCGGCGGGTCCGGGCGAGGCGGGTGCTCTTCTCCTCGGCCATGATCTCCGCGGTCCTGCTCCGCAGCGCGTCCACGGCGAGCTTGCGCGCCCGCAGCGCCTCCGGGCTCCGGCCCACCGTCGGGTTCGCCAGGGCGAGCTCGGCCTGCCGCTGCCACGCCTCGTGGAGATCGCGGAGCCCGTTGATCTCGGTGGCCTGCCTGGACTCCTCCGCGGCGAGCTGCTCCAGGTCGTCGAGGTCGGTGTCGTGGAACGAGCGGCGATAGGCGTCGGGGAAGGCGGGATCCGCCGCGAACAGGAAGGCGTGCAGCCCGAGCTCCTCGTCCACGACCAGCTTCTGCACCTCGCCCACCAGGGCGATGATCCGATCGCTCCGGTCGATCCACTCGGCCGCGTGCGAGAGGCGAGCGATCTGCCAGGCGAACCAGGCCCCCGAGATCGCCGCCAGCAGGATCGGCAGGACCACCGCGGTCAGGAACAGGTGCCGGACGCCGACGCCGTGCCGCTCGCTCGCCTCGCTCATCGCGCACCCCGCCCACGCCTGCCGGAGGCGCGCTCGATCCTAGCGCCCCGCCGTGCGCCTTCCACCGTCGAGCCACCGGCGGGCGGGCGGCCTGCGGCGGCGCCGTTGACAGCGGGCCGCGACTTCGCTGCTCTGCCGTCATGGATCATCGCCCCCTCGGTCGCACCGGCTTCAACGTCTCGACCGTGAGCTTCGGCGCCTGGGCGGTGGGGGGGACCTGGGGCCCGGTCGACGACGCCGAGTCCCTCGCGGCGCTCCACCGCGCGGTCGACCTCGGCGTGGACTTCTTCGACACCGCCGACGTCTACGGCGACGGCCGCAGCGAGCGCCTGCTCGCCCGCCTCCGCCGCTCCCGCAGCGAGCCCATCCACATCGCCACCAAGGCCGGCCGCCGGCTCCCCGCGCAGATCGCCTCCGGGTACAACCGCGAGAACCTCACCGCCTTCGTCGAGCGCAGCCTCGCCAACCTGGAGACCGAGGCCCTCGATCTCCTCCAGCTCCACTGCCCGCCCACCGACGTCTACTACCAGCCGGAGGTGTTCGGCGTGCTCGACGACCTGGTGAAGGCCGGCAAGATCCGCTTCTATGGGGTCAGCGTCGAGCGCGTCGAGGAGGGGCTCAAGGCCATCGAGTTCCCCGGCGTGCAGTCGGTGCAGATCATCTACAACGCCTTCCGGCAGCGCCCGGCCGAGCTCTTCCTGGGCGAGGCTGCCCGCCGCCGCGTCGGCGTGCTGGCGCGCCTGCCGCTGTCCTCCGGGATGCTGGCGGGGAAGATGACCCGCGCGACGGCCTTCGCGGCGGACGATCACCGCGCCTTCAACCGCGAGGGCGCGGCGTTCGACCGCGGCGAGACCTTCTCCGGCATCGACTTCGAGACCGGCCTCGCCGCCGTCGAGGAGCTGCGCGCCCTGGTGCCGGCGGGCGTCTCGATGGCGAGCTTCGCGCTGCGCTGGATCCTGATGAACCCCGCCGTCACCTGCGTCATCCCCGGCGCCAAGCGCCCCGAGCAGGTGGAGGACAACGCCCGCGCCGCCGCGCTGCCCGCCCTCGACGCGGCGACGATGGCGGCCGTGCAGGCCATCTACGATCGCCGCCTGCGCGCGCTGGTCAGCCCCTACTGGTGATCAGGGGCCCGCCCCGAAGCGCACCTCGCCGGCGCGGCCGGCGTCGTAGCCGTGGTTGCCCTCCAGCCGCCGCCGGTAGCCGGCGCTCTGGGCGCGCTCGGCGAGCGCGACGATGCGCGCGTCGCCGAGCGCGTCGGCGCGGAGAGCGAGCCCGTAGCCCTCGGTGGCGAGGACGAAGAAGCCGAGGCCGGCCCGCAGCGCCCAGGCGCGCGAGGTCAGCCCGAGATCGGCCTCGCCGCGGACCACGGCCATGACCGCGTCGCGGTGGGAGGCGTGCAGCGTCGCGCCGGCGTGGGCCTCGGCGGGCTCGAGGCCCTCGGCGCGGAGGGCCTCGTCGAGCCGGGCGCGGATGCCGGCGGTGAGGGGCCGACTGGCGAGGCGCCGCCGCATCACCGCGGAGACCGAGCGGACGCGCCGGCCGCGCTCGAACGCGAGGCCCAGCTCCCGCGTGGCGAGGTGGACCAGCGCCAGCTTGTCGCCCCCCGCCGGAGCGGCGTCGCCGTGGCAGCCGGTGGCGAGGACGGCGCCGCGGCGGAGCAGGGCCAGCCCCGTCGCGTGGTCGGCCTGCACGTGCCCGAGCAGCGCGCCCGCCTCGTCGCGCAGGTCGTCGAGCAGCGCTTCGATCGCCAGGTCGCCGTTGCTCGCCAGCAAGGGCGGCGCGCCCGACGGGACCTTCGGGGTCGCCGGTGGGAGGGTCGCCGGCTCCGCGCGCGCGCTGCGGGCCCAGGCCAGGGCCTCCGCCTCGTCGAAGCGCCACTCCTCGCCCACCCGGTGCGCCGGGAGCCCGCGCCTGAGCAGCCGGTAGACGTGCTTGGGGTGAACCCGCAGCAGCGCGGCGACCTCCTTGGTGGTGAGCAGCATGGTCGGCACCGTACGGGAACCGGGAGCGAAGGCGGAGCGGTTGACCCCCGTTTGGTTCCCCGTTAGGGCCCAATGTTACCTGTTGTTACTCCGAGGTCGAGACCATGCGCTTCCCTGACGCCGCCCATCCCTTGCCACCAGCCTCCCGCCGCGGCGCCCTCGCGCTCGTGGCCTTGCTCTTCACCACCGCCTGCGGCGCCTGCGGCAGCGGCTCCACCGGGGACGCCGGGAGCACGGCGGGGACCGGCGGCGCCGGGACCGCGACGGGGACCGGCGGCGCGACGGGCGACGCGGGGACCGGCGATGCCGCGACCGGCGACGCCGCCGCGGTCGACGGGGGCATCGACCGCGGCCCCACGGCGATCGCGCTCGACGCGGACGCCAACGGCCTGTGGTGGGACGAGGCCACCGACACCCTCTACCTCGCCGACGACGAGAACAACCGGGTCCTCGCCTGGACCGACTCCGGCGGCTCCAGGCTCGTCGCCAACCTGCCGGCCCAGACCCAGAGCGACCCCGGGCTCGGCCAGGTGATCAAGACCGCCGACGGCAAGCTGGTGGTCACCCGCTTCGGGTACGGCACCACCGGCGACGTGGCCTTCATCAACGCCGACCTGAGCACCGGCACGGTGCCCAACCTCGACCCGACCCGCCGGCGGATCGGCCTCACCGTGGCGTCCGACGGCACCCTCTACGACACCTACTTCGTCAAGACGACGACCGCACAGATCGGCGCGGTGGCGCGGCTCGACCTCACCCAGGGGGCCGAGGTCGACGTGGTCACCTCCCTCACCAAGCCGGTGGGCGTGCTCGCGTCCGGCACCAACCTCCTCATCAGCGACCAGGCCACCAACGCCGTGCTCCAGGCGCCCATCGCCATGCCGTCGATGGTGACCTCGCTCGTCCCGATGATCACCGGCCCCGATCTGCTCTGCAACGGGCCCGGCGGCACCTACTTCACCGGCGGCAGCAACGGCGCCATCCGGCAGATCACGCTGGCGGGTCAGTACAGCACCTTCGCCGGGGGCTTCCTCACCATCCGCGGCGTCGCCTACGACGCCAAGAACAAGCGCCTCTTCGCCGCCGAGCACGACCCCGCCGGCCTCAAGAACGCGCTCCGCATCCTCCCCGTCAACTGAGATGCGCCTCGCCTGCCTCGGATCCGCGGCCCTCGGCGCGGCGGCGCTCCTGTCGGCGACGACGGCGCGCGCCGCCCCCGTCGAGCTCGACCCCATCTTCGTCAGCGAGCTCGACTTTCGGGTCCACTCCCAGCGCAACGTCGAGGCCAACGACGGCTTCGACGTCGACCGGCTCCGCTTCGGGACGCGCGTGGGCTTCACCCCGTGGTTCCGCGCCGCGGCGCAGCTCGAGCTCGCCGCCGAGTCGGTGCACATCCTCGACGCCTCGGTGACCGTGATCCCGGTGCCGGAGCTGGAGATCTCCTTCGGCGCCAGCCCCACCCCTCTGTTCTCCTCGGCGCGCGACGAGCCCCTCTGGGCGCTGCCGCTCCCCGAGCTCTCCATGGTCACCCGCGCCTTCTGGCCCGCCTACGATCTCGGCCTCGAGGTCCACCGCCTCCCCACCCCGCGCCTGCCCCTCGAGGCCTGGGTGCGCGTCGGCAACGGCTCGGGCAGCGCGCTCGGCAACGACAACAGCGACTACGCGCTCGACGCCCGCCTCGACGCCGCCTTCGGCCGGGCGGTCACCGGCGCGCCGCGCAGCGTGCCCCTCGGCCTGCGCCTCGGCGCCGGCCTGCACGCGGAGTCCGCGCAGAGCCGCCTCGGCGTCAGCGGCACCACCGCCGACGGCTTCCTCTTCTACCGCCCGGCCACCGTCAACGGCGCGCGCTACGTCGTCGAGGGGCACCTCGTCGCCTACGGCGGTCCGGTCAAGCTCACGGTCGAGGCGGCGCTCGCCAAGGAGAACCGCTCGGCCAACCTCTCCGGCAACCTCGCCACCCCCGACGTCGCCCTCGATCCGGTCCTGTCCCGGGGCGGCTTCGTCGAGATCGGCTGGATGGTGCTGGGCCCGCGCCGGCGCCACGGCGCCTGGCCGGTCGACTCGCCCATCGGCACCTGGGACTGGGGAGCGCTGGAGCTGGGCGCCCGCGCCGAGCGCCTCGGCCTGGGGATGGGCGCGCGCGACGTGCAGTCGGGCGGCGCGACCTCGGGATCGGCGGCGGTGCGCTGGTGGGCGACCAGCTTCGCCGCGCTGTCGGTGGCGGCGTACTACACCGCGTACGATCAGGCGCCGATCGAGGAGCCGACGGTGACCCGCTCGTGGCTCGGCATCCTCCGCGCGACGGTGCGGCTGCCGGAGGGGGCGCTGCGGCAGAAGTAGACCCCCGGCGGGAGGCTCAGCGGTGCCACACGTCCTCGAGGATGGCGAACAGCTCGGGGTCGAAGGTGCGGAGCTCGGCCTTCGTGAACGGTTGAAAGTCGTTCTCGCCGAAATAGGCCTCGGTCGCCTCGGCGAAGTACTCCTGCGCGTTGGTCAGGGCATAGGCGCGCTCCACCCGCCCGTTGTTGCGCTTGACGGCCTCGTACTTGTGGCTCGCCTGGGCGTGCTCGTACGCGACGAGGATCGGCTTGTAGTCATAGCCCAGGACCTGATCATGGTAGCTGTGCGAGAGCTCGTGGAGCACCATCATCGGCTGCGACGGAGACCAGTCGAGCAGCGTCTGCGCGCTGCCGAGCTCGACCCCCCTGGCCTTGGCCGGGTTCCACCCGTGGGCTCGAAGCCAATCGACGCTGGGATGATAGCTGGGATTGACGATGGCATAATCGTCGACTCCCAGCCAGAGGGCGACCTTCTGGAGCGCGGCGAGAGCGTGGGCCGGCACCACGCTGCGAAAGAGCGCAAGCTTGGTGTCGAGCAGCGCGAGCGCCTTGTCCCCCAGGGGCTTCTGCGCGCCGAGGAGCTCGCGATTGACGTGGACCTTCCATCCCTGCATGGCGCGAGGCAGGTAGTTCTCGGTGGGCACGAAGGGCTTCGTGGACACGAGGGGGTCGAGCCCACCGCCATCGGGGCCGCTCGCCGGGGTGCTCGCCGGTGCCTTCGCGGAGGGCGCCGCAGGGGGGGTGCCCCGCGGCTCCGACGTCGCCGAGGGCGACCCGCGGTCGCAGCCGAACGCGCCGAGGATCAGGGCGAGACAGGCCGAGGACAGAGAGAGCAGGCGAGGTCCCATGGTAGCGGACGCTACCATGTCCACCTCGGTTGCATGGCGCAGGGTCGGGAGGTTGGCCGAGGCGGTGGTGGCGTGGTGGTAGCAAGAGGGCCGCGACGCGACCTCGGCTACAGTGCGCCCCGTGCGCCCCCTCGTCAGCGGATGGAACCCGCTCCCCGGCGCGATCCTCGAGCACCTCGGCCACCGCGGTACGCCGATGGCGGCCTCCGCGCTCGGCTGCGCGCTGCACGGTCGTCCCCTGCAGCGCGCCGAGCATGCCGCGCTCCGGCGCGCGCTCGGCGTGCTGGCGTCCCACGGCGCCCTCACCCTCCACCGTGCCCGCGTGGGGGGTCGCGTCGAGCTGCTCTGCTGGGTCCCGGGTGACCTGCGCCAGCTCGTCGGCCCGATCCCCCCGCGGGAGCCGATCACCGACGCCGACGCGCGCCCCTGTCTCGCGCCTGCCCGGGCGCTCCGCCCGGAGACGCCGCCTCACGTGTGGACCCTGCACCACAACCCCGCAGCTCCCTCGGGGCCCGTGATCGCGGTGCGCCGCCGCGTGCTCTCCGACGAAGGCGGTCTCTGGTTCGAGGTCGCGCGTGCGGCCCGAGGGTTCGTACCCGCGGCGGAGCTCGCCCTCCATGGCCGGGCGCGCGCGGCCAGGGGTCGGGGACCGGGCGGCCATCACCTCGCGATGCAGGTCTACCATCACCGGCCCACCGACGCGGAGCGGGCCGCCTTTCGCGCGGAGCGAGCGGCGGAGGGCCGCGCCCGGCGGGCCTCGATCGACCTCGTGTGGGTGGTCCTCCCCGGCGCACCCGGCGATGCGGACCGCGCGGTCCGCTGCCGGGTGCGCGCGGCGCGGCCCGACGCGGGAGGGCCTGGCAGCCGTCGCACCGATCTGGAGATCCGCACGCCGGCGCGCGGCTGGAGCGGGTACACGGTGGACCGGCTCGACCTCGTGATCACCGGGACGGCGCGGCTCCGGCTGCGGCGGGCGAGCGCCCTGGTGTGCGTGGACGAGCCGCCCCGGGAGACGCTGCTGCCGCTCGCCCGCGCGCGCACGCCGCTGGAGGACGCCTGGTTTCGCGAGGACCTGGCGGGGTTCCTGGCCGCCGCGGCGACGGCGGCGATCAGCACCGGGGCCGCAGCGCTGGCCGCGCTGGGGCTCGGCGGGCGCTCCACCGTGGAGCAGGTCGGGCGTGCGTTCCGGCAGCGCGTGATCGCGGAGCAGGCCCACCCGGACCAGGGGGGCAGCGACGAGGCGTTTCGCGAGCTGACCCGGCTCCGCACGCTGGCGCTCGCCCACGTCGAGCGGGCCGGGTGACCGCATGTTCATCAGCCTGCTACGCGCCCCGACGCGTCGGTCGGCCTCAGTCGACGTACAGGAGTACGCCTCCTTCGGCCTCCCTAGCCTCGGGGCGCTCGCGACGGCTGCTGAACATGCTCCGGGGGCGTGGGCGTCAGAACCGCACGGAGGCACCCGCGCGGGCCCCGGTGGTGGAGCCCTGGATCCACGGCTCGACCTGGCCCGCCACGGCGCTGGCGGGAGGTCTGGCGGGCAGGCGCCGCAGCAGCAGCAGGGCGAGGCCCGCGCCGGCGGCGACGACCCCCGTGCCGCCGACGAGGTCGCCGGCGAGCATCTTCTTGCGGGCGGCGGTCGCCTCCGGACCGTCGCGGGTGGGCGCGCTCGCGGCGGCGGCCACGCCCACCATGCCCACGCTCACGCCGACGAGGAAGACAGCCCCGCCGCTCACCATCAGCGCGACGGGGAGCGCGCTGCTGGAGGCGCGGGGCCCGGCGTCGCCGGGGGGCGGCGGGGGGAGCGAGGCCACCAGCGTCGGGGTGGGGAGCGGCACGGTCCCCGCGGGAGCGAACGCAGGCTCGAGCGAGAGAGAGACCGAGGCCTGGCCGCCCTCCCCGAGCGTCACCGACGCCCGGGCGTCCTGGTAGCCCGCGGCGATGGCGACCACCTGGTGCGTGCCGGGGTCGAGGAGCCGCCTCGTCGCGAGGGCCGCCGGGGGCACGTCGTGCCCGTCGATGGTGACCCGCAGCGCCTGGAGCCCCGCCGGCGCTGGAGCGATGCGAAGGCTCAGGTAGGCGACGCGCTTCTCGAGATCCACGATCGCCTCGCCGGCTTGCTCGAAGTAGGGATCCTTGGAGCTGTCGGGCTCGACGCGGAAGGCGCGGTAGCTCTCCAGCGCATCGGCGAGGTGGCCGGTCTTCTGCTGGGCCACGCCGAGGCTGAACAGCGTCCGCGGCGCCCGCTTCAGCGCGAGCGAGCGCTCGAAGCGATCGCGGGCCTCGTCCCAGCGCTCCTCGTGGATGAGCGCGGCGCCCTCGCGGTAGAGGTTGCGGGCCGCCTCCACGTCGGCCGCCGCCTGCGCTCGCGCGGGCCGCGGCGCGAGGAGCACGGCCAGGGCGAGCGCGGCGGCTCCGAGCGGGGATCGTCGCCTCAAGGCAGGTACCTCTCGCCCGCCGGCGTGGGCGTCCCGTTGTCGAGCCCGCTCCAGAGGATGAGCTCCGCGCCGCTCCACACCGCGGCACCGTAGTCGTGCTGGACCCCCGAGGTCCACGGCGGCAGCGAGGTGAAGGCGCCGGGCGCCGGGCTCGGCGTGTAGAGGCCGCCGCCGTCGTCGAGGGCCACGCCGTCGAAGCCTCCGGCGAGCAGCGCCACCGCGCCCGTCCACCCGACCCAGCCGGTGCGGAGCAGGGGCGCCGACCGCGCCGTCGGGGTCGAGGTGGCGGCCACCGACGACCAGCCATCGGTGACGGGGTTGTAGATGACGCCGCCCTGGAGCGGGCTGCCGCTGGCGTCGCTGCCGCCCCAGAGCAGGAGGGTGTTGCCCATCCACACCGCGAACGCATCGTAGCGCGCGCTCGGTGCCCCGCTGGCGGCGAGCGATCGCCACGTGTCGGTGACGGGGTTGTAGGCATACCCGTCGCTGGCCGCGCTGCCGGTGGCCCCGGCGACCTGGCCTCCGAACAGCAGCAGCTCCTTGCCCGACCACGCCGCCGCGACGCCCGTGCGCGCCGAGGGGGCGCCGCCGGCGCTGATCGGCGACCACTGATCCAGGACCGGATCGTAGACGGCGCCGTCCCCGAGGGGACCGCCCGCCCCGACCCCGCCCCACACGAGCATCCCTTGCCCGGTCCAGACCACGATGGGCTGGCTCCGCGGCGAGAGGGCGCCGTTCGTGCTCATCGCCGCCCAGGCGTCGACCGGAGGCGGGCTGTACCGGCTGCCCGTCCCCAGGTACCCGCTGGTGGCGGAGACGCCGCCCCACACGATCGCCACCGACCCCGACCACACCGCGCCCGGCAGCGTGCACGGCGACGGCGCGCCGGCCGAGCTGACCGCGTTCCCCCACTGGTCGGCGACGGGGTCGTAGACGTAGCCGTCGCCGCGATCGTTGGTCCCGTCGTTGCCGCCCCAGACCAGCATGCCGCTGCCGGGGACCCACAGGGCGGCGGCGCCCCACCGGGGCGGCGGTGTGCCCGTCGTGGTGAGCGGCACCCAGGGGCTCACGCAGGTGGAGCCCTGGCACTTGCGCCCGGTGAGGCAGGCGTTGCCGCACGCCCCGCAGTTCAGGGGATCCATGGTGGGGTCCACGCACGTCCCGCCGCAGGCGACCCGGCCGCCGGAGCAGCCCGCGATGCAGGTGTTGCTGGAGCAGACCATGGCCTGCCCGCAGTCCGAGTCGACGCAGCAAGCGAAGCAGGCGAGCTGGCCGCAGCAGGTCGTGCCGGCGCCGCAGCCGGTGCTCGAGCACATGCTGCCGTCCGGCGCGCAGACGTCGGTGTTGCACCCGTTGCCGCTGCCGCAGTCGGCGCTGGTGCAGCAGAACCGGCAGTCGGCGCCGCAGTCCCGGGGCGTCGCCGGCGCGCACCCGCACAGGCCGGACCCGCAGACGGCGCCGGCCTTGCAGCTCGCGCCGCAGGCGCCGCAGCTGGTGCTGTCGGTGGTGAGGTCGGTCTCGCAGCCGGGGGCGGCGGTGCAGTCGCCGAAGCCGGGGGTGCAGACGATGGCGCTGGCGACGCAGGACTGGTTCGGGCCCACGGGCCGGTTGCAGCCGCCGCAGTTGGCTGGATCCCGGGTGGTGTCCACGCAGGAGCTCCCGCAGAGGACCTCGGTCCCGGTGCAGCCCGCGACGCACCCGGCGCCGTTGCAGAGCGCGGTCGGGTCCTGGCAGACGGTGCCGCACGCGCCGCAGCTCGCGGGGCTCGACTTCGACGACTCGCAGCCGGGGGACGCGGTGCAATCGAGGTGGGTCGGGTCGCAGGCGCAGCCGGTGGCCCCGCAGACCATGTTCGGCCCGCAGGCGACCCCGCACGAGAGGCACGAGGTCAGGCTCGCCAGCGAGGCCTCGCAGCCGTCGTTGGCGAGGCCGTCACAGTCGCCGAAGCCCGCGGCGCAGGCGCAGACGCCGCCCGAGCAGACCTGGTTGGCCCCGCACGCCACCCCGCAGCTCCCGCAGTGCTTGGGGTCGGTGGCGGCGTCGACGTCGCACGCGTTGTCGCCGCAGTCGAGCTGGCCGGCCGGGCACTGGCACGCGCTCGCCACGCAGCTCGCGCCCTGCGGGCAGACCAGGCCGCAGCCGCCGCAGTTGGCGGCGTCGGAGGTGGGATCGATCTCGCACCCGTTGAAGGCGACCTGATCGCAGTTGATGCGCCCCGGCGCGCAGGTGGTCGAGCACGCACCGCTCTTGCAGAGCGTCCCCGGGCAGACGGTGCCGCACGCGCCGCAGTTGCTGGCGCTCTGGGTCAGGTCGACGCAGGCGCCGCCGCAGGCGGTGAGCGGGGCGCAGGCGTCGAGGCAGGTGCCGCCGGAGCAGGTCTGGCCGGTGGCGCACTGGCTGCTGTTGCAGCAGCCGAGGCAGGTCTGCCCGCCGCAGCAGAGCTGGCCCGCCGCGCACGAGGTGGAGACGCAGGTGCCGCCGGTGCAGACGTTGGTGGTGCAGGGGCCGTTGACGTCGCAGTCGGCGCTGGTGCAGCAGGCCTTGCAGGCGCCGCCGCAGTCGTGCGGCGTGGTGGGGGCGCAGGTGCACGTGCCGCCCACGCAGGTCGACCCGGGCTTGCACGTCACGCCGCACCCGCCGCAGTTGAGCGGGTCGAGCGTGACGCTGGTCTCGCAGCCGGGGATGGCGGCGTTGCAGTCGGCGTACCCGGCCGCGCAGACCGGCGCGCCGCCGACGCAGGAGGCGTGCGGCCCCACGGCCACGCCGCAGGCGCCGCAGCTGGAGGGATCGGTGGCCAGCGTGACGCACGAGCCGGCGGCGCACAGCGTCTGCCCGGCGGGACAGATGCTCGCGCAGCCCGCGCTGGTGCACACCTGTCCGGCCCCGCACTGGGTGGCGCACGCGCCGCAGCTCGTCGGCGCCGAGGCCGACGACTCGCACCCCGGCGCGGCCGTGCAATCGAGGAAGCCCGGGGCGCAGGTGCACAGCCCCGCGGCGCACTGCTGGTTCGCGGCGCAGCTCAGGCCGCAGGTGCCGCAGCTGGAGAACGAGGTCGCGAGCGCGACCTCGCAGCCGTCCGAAGGGTCCTTGTTGCAGTCGGCATAGCCCGCGAGGCACCCGCAGACGCCGCCGGTACAGCCCTCGTTGGCCCCGCACCGCTTGCCGCACCCGCCGCAGTTCGCGGCGTCGGTCAGAGGGTTGGACTCGCAGCCGTTGACGAGGTTGCCGTCGCAGTTGTTGTAGCCGGCCGGGCAGGTGCACACCCCGACGGCGCAGCTCATGTCCCCCGCGCACGCGACCGCGCAGCTCCCGCAGTGCTGCACGTCGGTGGCCAGGTCGGCCTCGCAGCCGTTGACGAGGTTGCCGTCGCAGTCCCCGTACCCGAGGACGCAGGTGTTGGTGCACGACCCCACGCACGTGGTGTGAGGACAGACCGTCCCGCACCCGCCGCAGTTGCCGGGATCGACGGCGACGTCGACGCAGGCGCCCTCGCAGCACTCCTTGTTGCCGGTGTCGCAGCCGCCGCCGCACCCGCCGGCGCCCCCGCCGCTACTGCTGGAGGTGCCGCTGCTGGAGGTGCCGCTGCTGGAGGTGCCGCTGCTGGAGGTGCCGCTGCTGGAGGTGCCGCTGCTGCTGGTGCTGCTGCTGCCGGTGGACGAGGACGAGACCCCCGTGGACGACGAGCTGGTGTCGTCGACGGAGGGCTTGCCGGCGAGCTCCTCGGCGCCGATCAGCGAGCACCCCGTGCTCGTGACCCACACCAGCAGCAACGAGAGCAACGCCGCGAGGCGCCACGAGCAGACACGAAGGGGCATGGTGCCGATCTGGTCCGAGCATCAGAAGTTGGGATCGTCGGGCACCACACTCCGCGGGCTGGCTCCAGGGACCTTGCGCGGAGTGGGTCGGGGCAGCGAGGCGCGAGCGGAGGGCGCGGGAGGCAGCGTCGCGGGCGAGGGGGGCGAAGCGGGGGGAGAAGCGGCGGGCGGCGCCGAGGCCAGGACGGTGACCGGCGCCGGCCCGGTCACCGCGGGGGCCACCGCCGGCACCGGGGCCGAGAGGGGGGCGCTCGGAGCCGCACCCCCCGGCCCGCCCGCGGGGCCGCGGAGGGCGAGCGCCACGACGGCGAGCGCGCCGACGCCCGCGACCAGACCGAGGACGAGGCGACGGCCCCCCGCGTGGGGGGCGGGCAGCTCGGTCGGCTCGGGCGGGTCCGCGGTCGCGGAACGCTCGCGGGCGTTCCGCAGAATGACCGACCCGGGGCTGGTGGTGGTCGTCGGCGCGGTCGACGAGGCGGGCGGCAGGGACGGCGCCGCGACGGCTCCGTCGACGGTGAGGACCTCGACCCGGCGCCGGTTCGAGGAGCTGATGCGCCGGAGGGGGGCGCGCTTGATCTGCTCGCCGAGCCCGGGGACCGAGGGCGGCTCGCTGCCCGTGGAGAGCCAGTGCGCCTCCAGCGAGCTCTCGGCGACGTCGGTCGGCGTGTCCCGCTCCAGGCACCAGACCGCGAGCTCGACGCCGAGGTCGCGGATGCTCGACCAGCGCTCCTCCGGATCCTTGGCCAGGCCGCGCCGCACGATCGCCCAGAGATCGGCGTCGCCCGCGCCGCGGTCGGTGAGCGGGACGGGCTCGTGCCGCTGGATCGACGCGAGCAGCGCGTTGTAGTTGGCGCCCTCGAAGGGCCGGACGCCGGTGACCATCTCGTAGAGCATCACCGAGAAGGCCCAGACGTCGGTGCGCGCGTCGACGTCGACCTCCCCCCGCGCCTGCTCGGGGGACATGTAGTCGGGGCTGCCGAGCACGGCGCCGGCCACCGTGACTCCGACCTTGACGCCGTCGTCGCGCAGCTTGGCGATGCCGAAGTCGACCAGCTTGGGCGTGACGATGCCGTTGGCGGAGCCCACCAGAACGATGTTGTCGGGCTTCAGGTCGCGGTGGACGATGCCGTTGCGGTGGGCGAGCACCAGCGCGCTGGCCACGGGCAGCAGCGTTCGCACCGCGCTGATTGCCGGGAGGCGGATCTGCGTCGCCAGCACCTGGCCGAGCGACTCGCCGGCAAGGAACTCCATGACGATGAAGGGATCGCGCTGCTCCGTCTCGCCGAAGTCGAACACCCGCACGATGGACGGGTGATCGAGCCGCGCCGACGCGCGCGCCTCCTGGAGGAGCCGAGCCGACGCCTCGGGCGTTGCTATCTCGTGGCGCACCAGCTTGACGGCGACGTCCACGTCCAGCGTCTTGTTGTGGGCGAGCCAGACCGCGCCCATGCCGCCTTCACCGAGGAGGCGCTCCAGCCGGTACTTGCCGGCGATCACGTCACCCTGCTGATACCGCCCCGCGCTCGCGCCAGCGTCCGCGGCTGCGGTGTCGCTCACGTGCGTCGCCCGTAGCGCCAGATCGAGGCCGGGTTCAGCGGGGGTGTCGGTCTCCATGGTGTTGGCCGGCCCGAGATCAGGTCTGACGTCTTCTCACGCCGCACGGTACACCCCTGACGTCGCATCGCCTATCCCATCGGTGGACGAGGGGAGCCCACGCAAGTCCTGCCTCCAGCTCGGTCACTCTCGCGGCGACGCGTTCCGCTTTGGGCGGCCGCGGCGCGGCTGGATCTTCCAGCGTGAGTGCAAACAAGGCCACCGCCCGACAGCGTGTCGACGCTCGAGGGCAGCGTCTCGCTGCTCGACGGTAGCGTGTCGTTGCTCGACGGTAGCGTGTCGTTGCTCGACCGCAGCGTGACGATGCTGGACGGCAGCGTGACGCGCTCGAGGGTCGCGTGACGATGCCCGACGGCAGCGAGTTGCTGCTCGACGGCAGCGAGTTGCTGCTCGACGGCAGCGTGTCGCTGCTCGACGGCAGCGTGACGCTGCTCGACCGAAGCGAGTCGCTGCTCGAGGGTCGCGTGGCGCCGCTCGACCGCAGCGCGTCGCTGCTCGACTTCAGCGTGTCGCTGCCCGAGGGTCGCGTGGCGCTGCTCGACCGCAGCGCCACGCTGCTCGAAGACCGCATGTCGCGCTCGACCGCAGCGACTCGCTGCCCGAGGGTAGCGTGTCGCTGCTCGAAGGCCGCGTGTCGCTGCTCGAAGGCCGCGGGTCGCTGCTCGACCGCCGCGGGTCGCTGCTCGACCGCAGCGTGACGCTGCTCGACCGCAGCGCGTCGATTCTCGAAATCCACGCCCAAAGGGACGAGGTCCGCGCTCCGCGGAGCGTCGCAAGAGCGCGTGGACGGGCTCGCGGGTGACCCGAGCGGCGCCGCGACCGGTCGTGCCCTGGCTCCAGCGGCCTCGCGCCGTCGATGCGCATCGACACGAGGACGGGCATTTCGTGCGAAAGTGAGGTCCCGCTCCCGGGGCGCGGAACCTTTGCCTCCTCGCGTGGTCTCTCCCGGCGGAGCCCGTCATGCCCAACCCCTCCGCGCGCGCCTTCCTCGTCCTCGCCTTCCTCGCCTTCCTCGCCGCCGTCGCCCCGGGCTGCGGCGCTCCGGCCCCGCAGCTGTTGCCCCGGTCCCAGACCTGGGCGGAGCTGCGGGTGGTCCGCCGCGGCGTCACCGTCACGCCCCCCGGGGAGGCGGAGCGCGCGCCTTACCCGCGCGAGCGGCTCGTCGACGGGGAGGCGGTCACCGTGGGCGAGGGCGGCCTCGGCTGGCTGCGCCGCGACGGGGGCGCGACGCTCCTGGTGCGGGGACCGGCGCGGCTCACGCTGCGCGCCGAGGCGGTGGAGATCGCCGAGGGGCGGGTGTTCATCGACACCCCCGCGGTGGGCACCACCACGCTGGTGACGCCGGCGGGCCCGCTCCAGCTCGCGCAGGTGAGGGCCAGCCTCGAGGTGACCCGGGAGCAGGCCACCGTGGCCTACGTGCTCGCGGGCGAGGTGCGCGGGGCGGAGGCGGTCCGCGCGACCGCGGGCGAGACGCTCCGGATGGAATTCGGGGGCGCGACGCACGCGCCGGCTCTCTCCTGGGAGGACTGGACCGGCGGCCTCGGCACCACCTTCCGCTCGGCGGCGCCGGCGCCCTACGGCGTGGGCACGGTGGGGGCGCGCGGCGCCGGGGATCAGGGGACGCCCCGGTTCCCGCTGGCGATCCAGAAGCTCTCGGCGGTCGTCACCATCGATCGCGACTTCGCCGTCACCGAGGTGGACGAGACCTTCTTCAACCCCAGCTCCGAGGTGGTCGAGGGGCTGTACCGCTTCCGCACCCCGGCCGGCGCGACGCTCCATCGCTTCGGGGTCGATCGTGACGGCGTCATCGTCTGGGGCCACGTCAAGGAGAAGGCCGCCGCCGCCGCGCAGTACCAGGCCAACGTCTACCAGGGCTCGACCGAGGACCCGGCGCTGCTCGAGTGGGACGCCCCCGGCGTGTACCGGGCGCGGCTCTACCCCATCGGTCCCGGCGAGTCGCGGCGCGTGGTGGTGCGCTATGCGGAGTGGCTGGGCCGCACCGGCGCCCACGGCGAGCGCCGCCTCTACGTGTACCCGATGGCCGCCGAGGGCGCCGAGGGATCGCTGCCCGTGATCGAGGAGCTCTCGGTGCGCTTCGACCTGTCGCGGGCCGCAGCGGACGAGGTCCGGGTGGGCATGGCCGGGGTCCGGGAGGGGACGGCGGTGATGGTCCGCGAGCACGACCTCGTGCCGCGGGCGGACCTCGCGCTCGAGCTCTTCGACCACGGCGGGGGCGGACCCGCCGGCTACCGCGCGCCGCACGCTCGGGCCATGGACACCCTGCCGCCCGCCGAGCGCGGCGAGGCCGAGCGTCGCGACCGCGCCGGGGGCGGGCGCGAGGCCGACTACGTGCTGGTGAGGCTGCGTCCGGGCGACCTCCCGGCGCCCGCGGGCGGGCTCGATCTGGCCATCGTCGTCGACACCTCGGCGGCCACCGATCCCTCCTCGCTCTCGATCGCCCGCGCGGCGACCGCGGCGCTGCTGGCGCACCTGGGGACGGGCGATCGGGTGGCGGCCTGGGCGGGGGACACCGGGCTCAGGCCTCTGCTCGCCGATCGACCGGGGCTCATCCCGGTGGACGCGGACGTGCGGCGCCGGATCCTCGCCGCGCTGGCGGCGGCGACGCCGGGCGGTGCCACCGATCTCGGGGGGATGCTCGGCGACGCCGCGAGCGCGCTCGACCCGCAGCGGCGGGGCGCGGTCGTGTACATCGGCGACGCGGTCCCGACGGTGGGCGAGGCCTCGCTCGGGGATCTCGCCACCCGCCTCGCCAGGCTCCCGCGGCCGGTGCGCATCTTCGGCCTGGGCGTGGGTGATCGCGCCGATCTGGCCCTCCTCCAGGGGCTCGCCCGCGGCGCCCTGGCCGTGCGCATCGGCGACGGCAACGAGGCAGCGCGGGCGGCGCTGCTGCTGCTCGAGCAAGCGGAGCGGCCGGCCCTCCTCGGCGCCTCGATCGATCTGGGCCCCACGGTGGAGCGCATCTTCCCGCGCGACCTGGGCGCCCTCCTCGCCGACGAGAGCCTGCTCGTCGTCGGCCGCACTGCGGAGCGCGAGTCGCCCAGCAGCGTCACCGTCACCAGCCCCAGCGGCGCGCCGGTGACCGCACCGCTCCAGGTGACCACCATCGAGGATCGCGGCGACCTCTCCCAGCGCTGGGCCGAGGGGCGCCTGGCCCAGCTCCTCGACGAGGGCGCCGGCCGGGCGGCGATGGTCGACCTGGGGATGCGCCACGGGATCATGACGCCGTACACGTCGTTCTACGTGCCCACGAAGAGGGAGCAGCACGAGCCGCACGAGCAGCACGAGCAGAAGGAGGCCGACCCGCATGTCGCTCGGAAGCAGGCGCTCGACGAGGCCAGCGCGTTCGGGATGATCGGTCTGCTCGACGGTACGCCCTCGGACCTGCCCCGCGCGGCGGAGAGCGGCGACCGCTGGGGCAGCGACGTCGGTGAGTCCTTCGGCGCCGGAGGCCTCGGGCTCAACGGCGTCGGCGAGGGGGGCGGGGGGCGCGGCGAGGGCATCGGCCTCGGGGGGATCGGCACCCTCGGGCACGGCGCGGGCACGGGGACGGGCGAAGGCTTCGGCTCCGGCCACGGTCGCCTCGGGGGCGCTCACCGCACCCGTCCCCCGCAGGTGCGCCAGGGGACGACCGAGGTGAGCGGCAAGCTCCCGGTGGAGGTGGTCCAGCGCGTCGTCCGGCAGAGCTTCGGGCGGTACCGCCTCTGCTACGAGAACGGCCTCCGCACCAACCCCAACCTCCAGGGCCGGGTCACCGTGCGCTTCGTGATCGGGCGCGACGGCACCGCGGGCGGCGTCTCCGACGGCGGCTCGGACCTGCCGGACCAGGCCGTCGTGAGCTGTGTGCGCCGCGCGTTTTTCAATCTCTCGTTCCCTTCGCCGGCGGAGGGCGTGGTGGCCGTCACCTACCCGATCCTGTTCGCTCCCGGCGAGGGCTCAGCGCGCGCCGACGAGCCGGCTCCGGTCGCGCCCGCGCGCGCCAGGGAGAGCGCGCTGAGCGTCACCGTCCACCTCGACGAGCTGCCCCGCGCCGCGCGGCTGTGCGGCGACGCGGCGAGCGTGCCCCTGGAGGATCGCGTGGCCCTCTGGCGCGAGCGGCTCGCCCGCAGCGCGCCCGCGGCCGAGGCGACGGCGCGGGTCTACCGCCAGGCCCTCGGGTCCTGCGAGGCGCCCACCTGGCGCGAGCGCGCGCGGCTCCTGGCGATGGTGCTGGACGCGATCCCGACGGTGAAGGACCGGGTCGGGGTGTGGCGCGCCCTCTTCGACGACACCTGGGCGGCGGCGGTGCTCTACCAGGGGATCCTGGCGCGGGTCCGCACGCCGGAGGAGGCGCAGGCGCTCCACGCGGCGCTGGGCCTCCGGACCATGGACCCCGGGCAGCTCGCCCGGCTGATCAAGGAGACGCCGCTCGCGGCCAACCGGGTCAGCCGGCTCCAGGCGCTGTGGAAGATCTGGCCCGATGACTTCGCGGTCGCCATGCGCCTGCTCGACGCCCTCGAGGACGCCGGCGACGACGCGGGTGCGCGAGCCCTCGGCCGCGAGCTCCGGGCGCGCCCCGACGCGGATGCCGCCCTCCGCACCGCGGTGGGGGAGCTCTACCTCCGGCTGAGCGGGGCCGCGAAGGACGCGATCGAGAAGGCGAGCGACGAGGCCGAGGGGCGGCGGGCCTTCGGCGAGATCGTCGAGTTCGCGCCCGACGATCCGGTGGCCCGGCGCCGGCTCGGCGATCTGCTGCGCGCCCACCGGTGGTATGCCGACGCCATGCGGCAGTACGAGACGCTGGCTCGCCTGACCCCGGACGACGCGAGCGTGTGGCTCCTGGTCGCGGCCGCCGCCGAGGGGCTGGGCAAGCTCGAGTCGGCGGTGAAGTGGACCGAGCGGGCCTCCGCCGGAGGGGCTCCGGGCGAGGGTCGCGGCCCGGCCTCGACGGCGCGCGCGTTCGCGGCGACGTACCTGGCGTGGGGGCGGCTGGAGGCGACCGCGGCAGGCCGCGCGGACGAGGCGAAGACCCTCGCGGCGCGCCTCACCCGGGTCGTCTCCACCGAGCGCGGGCGCGCCTTCAAAGGGGCCCGCGTGGCGCTCACCTGGGCCCACCCGGAGCTGCACCCCTCGCTGTGGACCCGCTCGGCGGGCGCGCCGGTGCCGGCCCCAGAGGGGGACCTGACGCTGGGCATCGCTCAGGCCGTGGTGCCCACCCGCGGCTCGGTGGAGGTGCGCGTGCCCCCGGACGAGCTGGAGCACGTGGCCCGCCTCGGCGCGACCGCGACCCTGACCGTGGTGTTCGCCGAGGGGGAGGACGGCGAGCGGACGGTGCGCTTGCCCGTCGCCTTCACGCGCGACGGCACGGCGCTGAAGCGGTTCGCCCTCGCCGACGGCGAGGTGCGGGAGGTGGCGAGGTGAGACGCGCTCTCCCTGGCCTCCTGGCCGCGCTCACCCTCGCGGCGTGCAGCGCGGCTCCCCCGGCGCCCGAGGTGCCCGCGGCCGCCGCCCCCCCGCCGCGGCTCCCCGCCGTGCCCCTCGATCCTTGCGGGGCCCTGGAGAAGCCGCTGCGCACCCTGCGCCAGCTCGCGGCGGTGGTGCCCCTCGGTCGCAGCATGCCGGTGCGGCCGCTGCGCTTCGAGCTCTTCGTCGCCGAGCTCGCCGCCGACCAGGCCCGGGCCCTCTCGGTGAAGGCCGACGACGCCGAGCTCGCCCGGCTCGCCGCCGACACCGGCAGCCGGCTCGCCCGGATCGGCGCCGGGGCCCGGGTCCTCGCGGCGGCCACGGGCGAGGCGGACGCCGAGGCGGCGCGCACGAGCCTGCTGGAGGAGATGGAGCGCGGCGAGCTGCTGGTGGGGATCGGCGAGCAGCGCTGCGCGAAGGGCGAGAGCATGGCCGGGCACCTCCCCTCCGCGGCCCTCGCGAGGGTGGTGCGCTCCGGCCACGAGAGCTTCAAGAAGTGCTACGAGGCCGCGCACGATCCGAGCCTGCGCGGGACGGTGCGGATCCGCTTCGTGGTGGCGCGCGACGGCGCGGTCGGCGAGGCGGTCGACGCCGACCGCGGGGCGCCCGATCCGCTCGCGTGGGGCGCGGGGCCCAGCACCACGCCGCTGCGTGATCCGGCGGTGAGCGACTGCGTCGTGGCGGCGTTCCGCCGGCTCGTCTTCCCCAGGCCCGAGGGCGGCAGCTTCGCCGCGACGATGCCGATCGAGCTGGGCAGCGTCGTCGCGGGCCGCGCTCACGGTCCGTAGCGGGCCAGCCACATCGCGGCCACCAGGATGGCGATCGCGACCGAGAGCACCCACCAGGGAGCGGTGAAGGCTTCTTCTTCCCGCGCGGCGGTGACCAGCTCGGGGAGGCTCGCCGGCGGGGTGGGGACGCGGGCCAGGGTCTGGCTCGCGGTGGCCCAGGGCGAGGGCAGCTCCGGCGGCGCGGGCGGCGGCGCGTCCCGGGGCGCGAGGAGCGCGGCGGCGCGTGGCGCCGGCGGGGGGCGAGGGATCTCCCTGGGGACGAGCTGCAGGGTGGCGGTGACGTCGTCGTCGTCCACGAGCTGGAGGACGTCCTCGCGCGCCGGGTGCGGCGGCGCGCGGCCGTCGAGCTCGGGGAGGATGGCGGCCATCTCGTCGGCGAGGGCGCGCGCGCTCTGCTGCCTCTGCGCGGGCCACTTGGCGAGCGCCCGGAGGATCACCCGATCCAGCCCCGGGTGCAGGCCGGGCAGGAGCGAGCTCGGCGGCGCGGGCGCCCGCTCGACGTGCTGGAGGATGACGTCGATGGGCGACTCCCCGGTGAACGGCAGCCGCCCGGTGACGAGCTGGTAGAGGAGCACCCCGCACGCGTAGATGTCGGTGCGCGCGTCCACCGGAGGGATGCCCCGCGCCTGCTCGGGCGACATGTACTCCGGCGTCCCGATGACGGTCCCCACCAGGGTGATGATGGACTCAGAGCCTCGACCGAGCTGCGCCTCGCCGGGCTCGCGCTCGAGGAGCTTGGCGATCCCGAAGTCGAGCACCTTGACCAGCTCCGCGCCCGGGGCGCCGGGCGGGCCCACCAGCATGACGTTCTCCGGCTTGAGATCGCGGTGGACCACGCCGTGCCGGTGCGCCGCCTCCAGCGCGGCGCAGACCTGGAGGAGGATGCGCACCGCGCGCGCCTGGGACAGCCGCCGCTCGCGCACCAGCACCTCGAAGAGGTCGTGGCCCGTGAGGAGCTCCATGGCGATGTAGACGACGTCCCTGTCGAACCCGTGCTCCACGATGCGGACGATGTTGGGGTGATCGATGGACGCCGCCGCCCGCGCCTCCCGCTCGAAGCGCTTGACGAAGGCCCGGTCGCTGGACAGCCCCCGGTGCATCACCTTGACGGCGACCTGGCGCGGCTCCGCGCTCTGTTCCCCGCGGAACACGGCCGCCATCGCCCCTTCGCCGATGAAAGAGGTGAGCTTGAAGCGCCCCCCCAGGGTCCGCCCAATCAGCGCTCGGGCTGCGTCGTCCACGGAGCCCCGTATAGCGCAAAGTCCGGAGAGTGGCCGGCACCGGCAGGCTCGGAAGGAGGAGAATCGAAATCGAGGTGGCCAGTCGCCGCCGCGGACGATTCGAGTGCTTCGCTGCGGGCGGCGGCGCGCGTCCGGCGACGCACGCTCGGGCGTTCTCCAGGATGGTCGCGTCGGAGAACGCTCTCGGGCGTTCTCCAGGATGGTCGCGTCGGAGAACGCTCTCGGGCGTTCTCCAGGATGGCTACCGAGCAGCGTGGGCGGACGACGCGAGCGGGCGGCGTGGTGCCGGGCCCGCCGTGGCGAGGGCCCGGCGCACCTCCGCCCGGGCGTAGTGGAGGCGGGTCCACACGGTGTTGAGCGGGACCCCGAGGGCGCGGGCGACCTCCTCGCCGGAGAGGCCCTCACGCTCGATCAGGAGCAGGACGAGGCGCTTCTCCTCCGGGAGGCGGGCGACGACCTGCTCGAAGCGGGCCATGTCCTCGGTGAGGCTCGCGGCGTCCTCGGGGGTGCGCGTCCAGAGCGAGGGCGTCCCGCCGGCGAAGGCGGTCAGCACCTCGAACCAGCGGGCCCCGCTGCGCCGCTGCTCGCGCACGAGCTGCGCGGCGATCCCCAGCAGCAGCGGGCGCGCCGAGCCGCGACCGTCGTAACGATCGGCGATGCGGGCCAGCGTCAGAAAGGTCTCGTGGGTGATGTCGTCGACGTCCGCGCCCCCCGCGGTCGCCCGCGTCACGAACTGCCGGACGTTGTCCTGGTACCGGTCGTAGAGGATCCCGAGCGGCCCCAGGTCGCCGTCGCTCACCTGGCGCAGCAGCTCGGCGTCCGTCGCTTCCGCGGGCGGTGACTCGTGGGCGGGCTCACGGTTCGAGCGGACCATCTGGAGGGAGGAGCGAACCAAGCTCACGTACAGTTACAAAGAGCGTACCCGCGGCGTCGGGGGCCCCTCCGCGGGGATTTCACGAGGTAACCGGGGCCTCGCCCGGGCCTCCGGTGTCCAGCATCGAGACATGTGTCCGCGGACCGGGCAGGGCGGAGGATGTTGTAACTCCCGGCACCGAGCGGCCACAGTGTCGCGTGGCCTCGATCCCCGACGCATGGCTGGCGGTCCCGGCGCAGCTCGCCGTGAGCGACGAAGCGCGCCCGGCGAGGGACCACGATCGGGCCTCCGCGCGGCTCGCGGCCGGCGTCGATCCCCTGGTGGCCCGGGCCCTCCGCCGCGACGAGGCGGCGCTGGCCGCGCTGTACGCCGCCCACGCGCCGTCGATCGTGCGCTTCCTCGCCGACCTCCTCGGCGATCGCGCCGCGGCCGCCGACGCCACCCAGGAGACGTTCGTGCGCGCCTTCCGCCGGCTCGCGACGCTGCGCGAGACCGATCGGGTGGCGCCCTGGCTCTTCGGCATCGCCCGCAACGTGGCGCTGGAGCACCAGCGGGCCCGCCGCCGTCGCGTCCGCGTGCTGGTGCCGGAGGGCGACACCCCCCCGCCGGAGGCCGTCGACGGGCACACGCCCGAGGCCGAGCTGCTCGGGCGCGAGGCGGCGCGGGTGACCGAGGCCGCGCTCCAGCGGCTCTCCGAGGATCGGCGCGCGATGCTCCTGCTCCGCCTCGACCACCAGCTCGCCTACGAGGAGATCGCGGCGCTGATGGGGTTCTCCCTGGCCAAGGTGAAGGTCGAGATCCACCGCGCGCGGCAGATCCTGCGCGAGGAGCTGGACGCGTATCGAGGAGGCACGCGATGAACCGCCGAGAGAGTGACCATACCGGGGACGAGCTCGAGCGGCGGAGGGCCGAGCGGCGGCTCTTCACCGAGCGCGCCGCCCTCGCGCCGGCGCCGCCCCCCTTCGGCGCGGTGCTCGCTGCTGCCCGGCGTGATCGCGTCGAGCGGGCGCGCGCTGCGCGGTGGTCACGATGGGCCCCGTGGGTGGGGCTCGGTCTCACGGCGGCGGTCTCGGGCG
>Ga0302267_10000641_pt1 | contig 47118 bp, 33 predicted proteins | sample III_Bog_E1_3_FD_194555 | JGI IMG/M metagenome (GOLD analysis project Ga0302267, IMG submission 194555) | Peat permafrost microbial communities from Stordalen Mire near Abisko, Sweden - III_Bog_E1_3 | ecosystem: Environmental > Terrestrial > Soil > Wetlands > Peat | place: Sweden: Abisko...
CCAGCGCGATCACGCCGGCCACGCCCAGTACCGCCGCCGCGATGGCCAGCTTCCCGCGCAGCGCCGGCTCCTCGGGCTCGGGCGGATCGGCGGGGAGCGGCGCGCTCGCTGCACCGGCCACCTGGAGGCCGAAGAAGCCCGACACGTCGCGCTTCTCCAGCCCGGCGAGGGCGGCCTCGCACAGCGCCTTCACCCCCGGCAGCCGGGGGATCCATGCCAGCGTCGGTCCCAGCGGCAGGGCCTGGATCAGATCGGCGAGCATCTCCGTGCGGCTACGCTGCCCCTCCACGCCGATCCCGAGCGGCACGCCCTCGGCCGCCACGAAGGTGAGCAGCTCGAAGCGATCGAGCCGCTTGAGCAGCCGGCACACCAGCAGCGCCCCACCCGACCGCGGATCGAAGAGGACCCGCCGCGCGCGGCCCTCGCGGCGCATGGTGGCGTAGGCGATCTCCCAGTCGTCGCGGGAGAAGAGCAGCGTGGAGAAGACGCAGCACGACCACGCGAAGGCGCCGAGGACGAAGGTGGTGCCGAAGGCGAGGTGGAGCGTGCACATCATGAAGATGACGCCGCGCCGCGCCCACGGCCGCGCCAGGGGCTGGAGCAGCAGCACCGGGATGGCGGCCTCGAAGGCCATCGACGTCCGGGTCATGAAGAAGATGAGGAAATTGGGGACGTGGTCGCGGAGCAGGCCGATGATCGGCGTCGTCATCCGGTCGACGTAGAGCACGTAGTGCACCGCCGTCCCGTTGCGCCACGCCGGCCCCGTCTTGTGGACCACGTTGAAGTAGTAGATCGCGGCGATCTGGATCATCAGCACGAAGCCGAGGAAGGTGACGTACGGCCGCTCCATCCCCTTGGCGAGCATGTCCGAGCGATCGTTGAGATCGGCCGCGGTCGCCTCGCGCCGCCGCTTCAACGAGGCCGAGAGGGCGTCGACCGAGAAGCGATCGCCCATGGGCAGGAACATGGTCCAGAGGATGAGCAGGTTGTTGACGACGTAGCCGCCGTTCTCGATGAGCAGGACCCGCCCGTTCATCCCCACGTGGAGGACCAAGGCGGCCATCTGGGCGACCTTGGTCTGGTACCCCACCATCAGGAACACAGCGTTGACCGCCATGATCACCCAGAGGACGCGCAGCTCGCCCGGGGTGTTGAAGGCGTTGAAGATCGAGAAGGCGCCCCAGGCCTGCGGCCGCTGCAGGTTGAGCGGCGTCGGCAGGACGCCGATCGTCGAGTACATGTCCAGCCACGCCCGGCCGCGATGGCAGACATCCATGAGCAGCAGGAAGCCCAGCAGGATGCGGGTGAAGCCGAGCGTGCGCCGGTCGAAGGTGAAGTAGAGATCGCGGAACAGGCGCACCCACGCGCGCGGCCCCCAGTCCTCTCCTGCGAAGGGCGACGGCTTCTTCGCGGGGGCGGCGGGCTCGTCGCCGCTCTCGGCGTTGGGGTCGGCCTCGGTGGAGGCGGCGTCGGCGGGTTGGGTGGTGCTCATCACTCTCCGAGATCCCCAGACGTTTACCGCAGTTGACGCTCGACTGCACCCCGGCTCGGGCGGCGCCGGCGATGGGCAGGCTCGTCGCCGTAACGTAACCTTGCCTTTCGGCGCGTGCTCGCTACTCCTCCACCGTGCCCATCGCGCCGCTCTCCCTGCGCCCCTACCAGCGCGCCGCCGTCGAGGCGGTGCTCGCCGCGCGCCGGGAGGGCGTGCGCCGCATGGTGGTGTGCCTCCCCACGGGCGCGGGCAAGACCGTGATCTTCTCCCACCTGGCCCGCCTCGCCCGCCGCCAGGTGCTGGTGCTGGCCCACCGGGAGGAGCTGCTCGCCCAGGCCCGCGACAAGCTCGAGCGAGCCCTGGGCGAGGGGAGCGTCGTCGCCGTGGAGCAGGGCGCCCGGCGCGCCCCCGCCGAGGCCAAGGTCCTGGTCTGCTCGATCCGGTCGCTCCACGAAGAGCGCCTCGCCAGGGTGATCCACGGCCGCGACCTCGGCCTCGTCATCTACGACGAGTGCCACCACGCCGCCGCCGACGACAACCTCCGGGTGCTGCGCCAGCTCGGCGCGTTCGACGCCGGCTGGACGGGGACGCTCCTCGGCTTCACCGCCACCACCTCGCGAGGCGACGGCAAGGGCCTCGACGCCGTCTTCGAGCGCATCGTCTACACCCGCGCCCTCCGCGAGATGGTCACCGACGGCTACCTCTCCCCGCTCCGCGGCTTCCGCGTCTCCACCGCCGCCGATCTCACCCGCCTCTCGGCCGCCGGCCTCGATTTTCGCGACGAGGAGCTGGCCGAGGCCGTCGACATCGAGGAGCGCAACGCCCTCGTCGCCCGCTCCATCCAGGAGCTCGCCCGCGACCGCCGCACCATCGCCTTCTGCGTCACCGTCAACCACGCCCGGAACCTCTGCCGCGCCCTCAACCACCTCGGCGTGCCGGCCGGCATCGTCCACGGCGCCATGCCCTTCGAGGTCCGCGCCCGCGCCCTCGCCGACTTCCGCGAGGGCCGCACCCACGTGCTCACCAACGTCGGCGTCCTCACCGAGGGCTTCGACGATCCCGGCGTCTCCTGCATCGCCATGGCCCGCCCCACCCGGTCCGAGGGCCTCTACGCCCAGTGCGTCGGCCGCGGGACGCGCCTCCACCCCGGCAAGAAGGACTGCCTCATCCTCGACTTCGTCGACGTCTCCACCCTCCGCCTCTGCACCCTGCCCTCGCTCTTCGGGATGCCCCGGGATCTCGACCTCCGCGGCGACGACGCGGCCGACGCCAGCCGCGCCTGGCAGCAGATCCTGCTCGACGTGCCCGGCTTCGAGGCCGAGGCCGGCGCCCTCACCCTGCGCGAGATCCAGGACCGGGCCGCCAGCTTCGACCCGCTCGCCCAGGAGGCCTCCGCAGAGGTACGGGCCATCTCCGGCAACGCCTGGTTCTCCCTCGGCCGCCACGGCCTCGGCCTCCACTTCGAGCGCCGCCCGGGCATCGTCCGCGAGGCGCTGGTGCTCCTCCGCGGCGCCCGCGGGAAGAAGTGGGCGGTGAGCCTCGACGGCGAGGTGGCCGCCTCGTTCTCCACCGTCGAGGAGGCGGTGCAGGCCGTCGACTACGAGGTCGGTGAGCTCGGCCGCGTCGCGGCCGCCTCGGCGCTGGACGGGGCCGCGTGGCGCGAAGCGGGGGCGGCCGAGGCGCTCCGGCTGGCCACCTGGCACCGCATCGTCGGGAAGGGGATCCGCTAGCTCAGCCGGTCCCCTTCGCCGCCGCCTCGGCGACGAGCTTGGCCGCGGCCTCCTTTCGCTCGCTGTGCCGGTCGTTGAGGTAGTCGACCCGATCGCGGAGCAGCAGGGTGAAGCGGTAGAGCTCCTCCATCACGTCGACGAGGCGATCGCGGTATGCCGAGTCCTTCATCCGCCCGTCGTCCTCGAACTGCTCGTAGGCCCTGGCGACCGACGACTGGTTGGGGATGGTGAACATCCGCATCCAGCGGCCCAGGATGCGCAGGGAGTTCACCGCGTTGAACGACTGCGAGCCCCCGCTCACCTGCATCACCGCGAGGGTGCGGCCCTGGGTCGGTCGGACGGCGCCCACGTTGAGCGGGATCCAGTCGATCTGGTTCTTCATCACCCCGGTCACCGCGCCATGCTTCTCCGGCGACGACCACACCTGCCCCTCCGACCACTCGCTGAGGCCGCGCAGCTCGACGACCTTGGGGTGGTCGGCGGGGACCGCGTCGCACACGGGGAGCTCGAGCGGGTCGTAGAAGCGCGCTTCGGCGCCCAGGTCGGTGATGATCCGGGCGCCCTCCTCCGCGAGCAGGCGGCTGTAGGAGCGCTTCCGCAGCGAGCCGTAGAGAAAGAGGATCCGCGGCGGATGCGTCGAGAAGGGCCTGGGCTCGGGCAGGATCATCGTTCGATCCTACCCCGGGATCGGCCCTCGCCCTCGGGGGCTCATGCCGGCCGGCGACGCGCCGGGCGTCGCCGCCCCAGGACGAGCAGCAGCGCGAGCCCGGCCCCCATTCCCCCCGGCGTGGCAGAGCCGGACGTCGTGCACGAGCAACCGGACGAGACCCCCGACGCCGTGGCGAGGCCTCCGGTCCCGCTGCTCGAGCTCGCGCCCCCGGCCCCTTCCGGCGTGCTGCCTCCGGCCCCGGAGCTGCTCGTGCTGGAGCTGCCCATGCCGCCGGCCCCCGAGGAGCTGGAGGTCGTGCTGGAGCTGGAGGTCGTGCTGGAGCTGGAGGTCGTGCTGGAGCTGGAGGTCGTGCTGGAGCTGCTGCTCGTACCGGAGCTGGAGGTCGTGCTGGAGCTGGAGCTGCTGCTCGTGGCCACCGGCGTGCACGCGCCACCCATGCAGGTGCCGGTCGGGCACGTGGTGCCGTCGGGCTTGGCCACCAGAGCCGAGCACACCCCGCTGGTGGAATCGCAGGTGCCAGGGACCTGGCAGTCGGGATCTCCGACCGGGCAGACGACGGCGGTGCCGGACATGCAGGTGCCGGCCTGGCAGGCGTCCCCCTGCGTGCACGCGTTGCCGTCGCTGCACGGCAGGCCCGACAGGGGCGAGCAGGTGCCGTTGACCGCCGCGCCGGCGGCCACGGAGCAGGCGTTGCACGTCCCGGCGCAGGCCGTGTTGCAGCAGACGCCGTTCGCGCAGAAGCCGCTCGAGCAGTTGGCGTTGGTGGAGCAGGTGTCGCCGAGGACGCCGAAGATGTAGATCTCGGCGCTCGCGAGGGAGGTATCCGTGCCGTCGACTCCGCCCTCGACCAGGACGCCGAACCCGCCGGGCAGCAGCGTCGCCTGGTGGTTGTTGCGGTCGGTGCTCATCGCCGAGGTGGGCGCCCAGGTGTCGGTGGCCGGGTCGTAGACGAGGCCGCCCGACTTGCTGGCCGTGAGGACCTTGCCGTTCGGCAGCAGCGTCGCCGTGAAGGCGCTCGCCGTGAAGCTCATCGAGGCCGCGGGCGACCAGGCGTTGGCCGCCGGGTCGTAGATCTCGGCGGTGAAGAGGGGCTGGTTGGACGTGTTCTCGCCGCCCACCACGAGGACCTTGCCACTCGGCAGGAGCGTCGCCGTGTGCAAGATCCGGCTGGCGCTCATGGCGGCCGCAGCGGTCCAGGTGTGGGCCGCCGGATCGTAGATCTCGCATGCGGCAAAGAAGGACCCTCCCGCGACGAGGACCTTGCCGCTCGGCAACAGCGTCGCCGTGTGATCCGTGCGTGAGAGCACCATCGGCGGGGTCGGCGTCCAGGTGCCGGCCGCGGGATCGAAGACCTCGGCGCTACCGGCGCCGGCCGCGAGGACCGTGCCGTCCGGCAGGAGCGTCGCGGTGAAGCTCTGCCGCCCGACGTTCATCGGGGCGATGAGCGTCCAGGTGTTCGCGGCGGGGGCGTAGATCTCGACGGCGTTCGTCGGCGGCCCGTTGTCGACGCTCCCACCCGCGACCAGGACCGCGCCGCTCGGGAGCTCGGTCGCCGTGTGGAACACCCGAGCGGTGTTCAGCGGCGCCACGGTCGACCAGGTGTTCGCCGTCGGATCGTAGACCTCGACGCTGGCGAGCAGGACCTCCATGTCGAGGCTTCCACCCGCGACCAGGACCTTGCCGCTCTGGAGCAGCGTGGCCGTGTGGTCGTAGCGGGCGGTGCTCATCGAGGCGACGAGCTTCCACGACGGGTCGACGAGCACCTCCTCGCCTCCCGCGTCGACCACGATCCCGATCCGGGCGCCGTCGACCTCGAGCCGGACGGGGACGGCGCGACCGCCCATCGCGTAAGCCACCGGCGCCGCCACCCGGAGCCGCACCAGGCCACCGGTGTCGACGATCTCGGCACCCTGGCCCACCTGGCGCACCGACGCTCCCTCCACCTCCCACCAGGCCGCGACCTCGCCGTCGCGGGCGACGCCTGCCGCGAGGTGCAGCCACTCCTCGAAGCCGTCGCCCTGCGCGTTCCAGATCGACGTGTGGCCCGGCGCCGCGTAGACGACCGCGGATCCGTCGATCGCGCCGTCTCCCCCCGCTCCCAGCTCGTGGACCGCGATGGTCAGGCCGCCCGCCTCGAAGGCAATGGAGTCGTCGCCGCTCCGGGGCAGCCGCATCGAGAGCGGAGCGCGGGCGTCCTCGGTCAGGGCGAACCACTCGCCGGCCCGGGCAAAGGCGCGATCGCCGCCGAAGAGCGTCTCGGTGTGCTCGGGAAACGCCTTGCGGACGCGGTCGCCGGCGCGCCCCTCCGGGTGCGCTTCGACGGTGCCTGTCCTCCTTCCGGTGCTCGCTACAGGAACGGAGGTGCCGGGGTGGATCGAGCGCGCTTTCTCCGGGCTCGGTACGGAGGCGCGCTCCACGGGCGCACCCTCGCCGAGGAGGAGGAGCCCGGAAAGTGCCAGGGGGATCGCGAGGGCGGCGAGCGCCGCCGGCCGCCCGAGAAAGCTAGAGATGTTCATGCTCATGGTCCGAACCGTGAACTCCTGGAAAGCAGGGCCGCCTGCAGGGGAGGAGGCTCCGGGGATCGCTCCGCGCCGCCGGAGCCTCGGGGATGGACGAACAGCCAGCGCGGCGGGATCACCGTCGCCCCGGTTCTGGATCACCGGCGGCGGGCGCAAGTCGCACGCGATCGCAGATTATTTCGAGGCGCGCCCGCCGAGCACGACGGATCCCGGTCAGGTGAAGTTGCGCGCGCCGGAGTGAAGCTGGGTGCGCCGAAGTGAAGCTGGCCGCCCGGCGAGCACGACGCCTCCCGGCCGACTTCAGCCCTCGATGTCCACCACCGGCCGCTCGTCCTCGGCGAACGTCGCCACCGTGCAGTCGGTCTCCGAGCCGTCCTCCCAGACGAAGCACGCGAAGTCGATCTCCGCATCCAGCGCGATCATCGGGTGGTGCCACACCCCGGGCCGGTAGCTGACGCCCTGCGTGCCCGAGGCGACGAACGCCGCCAGCGTGGCCAGGTCCGGCCGGTCGCCGCCGAGCGCCACCAGCGCCAGATACCGCTGCGCGTTCATGGGGACGAAGAGCTGCGTCGAGGCCGGGTGCTTCTCCAGGAGCGCCACCGTGAAGGGCCCGGCGGGGCGGGGCTGGCAGCGGAACGCGCAGACGTTGAGCGCGGCGCTGCCGAGGCGGAGGTCGTCGAGGGTGGCGAGGTGGTCGTAGCGGCGCGCGGTGCCCTGGTTGACGGGCTTGCCGGGCACGCCGGGCGGCGCTGCCATCACCACGTCGCCGTAGGGGGCGTAGGCCGCGGGGGTCAGGAGGGAGCAGGGGACGCGCAGCACCGGGGGTCTGGGGGGACCCCCCACCGGGAAGGGGGCGCTCACCGCATCGCCGCGGGGGCGGCGCCGAGGGCGCGGAGGGCGCGGCAGGTGGTGGCGTCGCGGCAGGGGCCGACGCGGCCGCCGTGGGTGGGCCAGGGGACGTCGCGCACGCGGGTGGGATCGCGGACGTCGGGGCCGCGCCAGGGACCGAGGGCGCGGGTCATGTTGGCCTCGTGCTCGGTGGCGGGGGGGAGGGAGAGCAGCAGGTTGGGCACGATGCCGGTCTTCTGCACGGGGGAGCCGTCGGGCAGCGAGAAGAGCAGGGTGGTCAGGCGCAGCACGCCGGTGTGGGCGTCGTCGTCGAGGTACTCCTGGGCGCAGCCCTTGCCGTAGGTGCGGTCGCCGACGACGACGGCGCGGTGGTAGCTGGCGAGGCCGCCGGCGATCATCTCGGCGGCGCTGGCGGAGTCGCCGTCGACGAGCACCGCGAGGGGGCCTCCGTAGCGCTTGTCGGCGGGGGTGTCGGGGGCGTGCTCGACCTCCATGCCGCCGTCGCGGCGGCGCATCGGGAAGAGCGCCACGCCGGGCACGAAGAGGCCGATCGCGGCGATGGCGCCGTCGGTCGAGCCGCCGCCGTTGGCGCGGAGATCGAGGACCACGCCGCGCAGATCGCGGTTGGCCTTGGCCTTGTCGAGGGCGGCCGAGAGCCGGCTCCCCAGGTCGTCGGGCACGTCGGCGATGGGGATGAGGGCGGCGCGACCCTCGCCGTAGCGGACCATGGTGACGGCGAGCTCGGCAGCGGGGGCGGCCACGGGGGGGCCCTCGCCCTCCTCCGCGGAGTCACCGCCGGGGCTGTCGCCCTCGCCTTCGCGGCGGGGAGTGAAGACGGCGAGCTCGAGCGGGCCCGGCCGGTGCGCGCGCAGCACGGTGACGTGGGTGGGGGTGCCGGGGTGCGCGTCGGAGAGCACGGAGAGCTGCTCGACCTGCTCCACGCTCATCCCCGCCAGCGGCACGCCGCTGATCTGGAGGACCACGTCGCCGTCGTGGACCGGCGCCAGCGCGCCGTGGTCGACGCGGACGCCCAGCGCGGTGCGGAGGCGCTCGCTCCAGAGGCGCGCCGGAGGGTCGGCCTCGAGCCCGAGATCGTAGATGGACAGCTCCTCGTCGAGGGGGGCCCAGGCGCCGTGGGCGTCGAGCGCGGGCACGTACGCGCGCAGCGCGGCGCCCGTGATGACGCGGGCCCAGGCGTCGGCGCTGAGCTCGGGGGCGGCGCGCGCGCGGGCGCCGCGGGCGAAGGGGGCGACGGCGTCGCCGTAGGCGGCCCCGAGCAGGCCCACCTGGCGCCCGAGATCACGGGCGAGATCACGGGCGTTGCGGGTGATGTCGCCGTCCTCGAAGGGGGTGGAGGAGGCGAGCTTCCAGGCCTCGGCGGGGGCGAGGGCCTTGCCCCGCTCCCGGCCGTCGCGCTCGCCCTCGTCGAAGAGGGCGCGGAGCGTGGCCGTCCAGGTGGAGAGCTCGGCGCCGAGGGCCAGGGAGGCCGCGCACGGCCCCGAGCCCGGGGTCGCCTCGAGCTCGGCGAGGAGCCGCTCGCCGTTGCGCTTCAGCAGCGCGCCGACGGGAGCGTCCGGGGCGACGGACCACATTCCGCTGGGGTCGAGCCAGTCGCTGGTGGCTGCGGCAAACTTTGCGGCATCGACCGGAGCGACCGGCCCCGCGAGCGACGTGAGGGCCTGCTGGACCACGGTGCGGGCGTCGTCGCAGGCGACCTCGGTCGGGGCGCCGGTGGGCATGACCAGGCCGCGATCGAGGGAGTTGGGATCGCCCGCGACGCTGTCCACCTCCTCGTCGGCGAGGTGGCGGAGGCCCTCCACGGCAGGGCCAATCCCGCGGCGGGCCTCGGGATTCGCCTCGACCTCTCGGTGCCAGGGCAGCCAGGGCAGCGCGGAAGGCGCGCGCAGCCCGACGAGGCCCAGCGCCCCCAGTCCGAGGACGGTGAACGCGATCGCAGCGGGCAGGCGCCTTCCCACGGGGAGGAAATACCATGGCTCCGCCACGCCGGGCGAAAGCCTGCTGGATCTTCGCCAAAACCTCGAAGAAACCCGGGCCTGGCCGTCCGCCGCGGCGCCACGAGCCGGCGGGGCGCAAGAATGGCGAACCACGCAAACCTTGCGCTGTCGCAACGTCACTTCTCCAAGGTTGCGCGATCCCGGGATCGGACCCCGGCAATTCCGCGGGAAACGGAGCGGCATCACCCCTGCATTGGTGGACACGTACCGGAAGGCTCGCACGCACATCGCGGCGGGACCCCTCGGTATGTGGAAGGAGGAGCGATGAGCACGACCCTCGATCGAGGCGCGTTCGCCGTGTATCGGACGCAGCTCTCGAACCGGACCACCCTCACCCCGGAGGCGGAGAAGGATCTCGCTCTGCGCTGGCGTGCGGGCGATCAAGCTGCGGGGCGCCACCTCATCGAAGCTTGCCTCCCCTTCGTGATGACCGTCGCGCTGGAGTACCGGCGCTGGGGCCTGCCGCTCGAGGACATCGTCCAGGAGGGCAACATCGGCCTGCTCAAGGCGGCCGAGCGCTTCGACCCGGACCGCGGCTGCCGCCTGGCGACCTATGCCGCCTACTGGATCCGCGCCGAGATCCGCGAGCACGTCGCCCGCGGCTACCGCATCGTGCGGCTCGGCTCCTCCAAGAGCGAGCGCCGCGCCCTGCGCATCTACCGCAAGACCCACGAGAAGGACCCCAACGCCCTCGCCGCCCTCAGCGGCCTCACCCCCGAGCGCGCCACCGAGCTGCTCCCCCTGCTGATGGCCCGCGACGTCAGCCTGGAGAGCTCCCCGACCGAGGACGGCCGCGCCCCCGTCGACAAGCTCGCCGACGACGGCCGCTCCCCCGAGGAGGAGGCCTGCCTCTCCGACGAGCGCCAGCAGCTCCACGACGCCCTCGCCAAGGTGGTGGCCGAGCTCTCGCCGCGCGAGCGCCGCATCATGAGCCAGCGCTGGCTCACCGACGATCCCAAGACGCTCGAGCAGCTCGGCGTCGACTTCGGCGTCAGCAAGGAGCGCGTCCGCCAGCTCGAGGAGCGCGCAAAGAAGCGGATGCGCGCCCGCCTCGAGGAGATCGTGGGCGAGCCCATCGCGCTGACGGCCTGAGCGGACATGACCGCGACGCGTGACCGCCGGCAGGTCGCCTTTGCCGCGCTGGCCGCGGCGCTCCTCTTGGTCGAGTGGGGCGTGACCCGCTCGCCCGCGTTTGCGCGCGGTGGGGCGGTGCCCCTCGCCGTCTTCGTCGACCTGATGGTCGTCCTCCCTCTTCTCTTTGCCGGGCTGGTGCTCCGTCCGGCGCGGCGCCCCCTCCTCGACGCCGCCCCGGCGCTGGCGGTCGGCGCCCTCGCCTGCGGCGTGCTCCTCGCGGCCCGCGCCGAGACGCGGACGCTCCTCCAGATCGGCGGTGCCCTCGCCGAGGTGGCCGTCCTGGCGCTCCTCGTCCGCCGGCTGCGCCTGGCGGCGAGTCAGCTCCGGGGCAGGGACGGCGACGATCTCCTCCTCCGCATCGACGCCCTCACCGACCCCGTCCTGCGGGTGCTCGCCGTCGAGCTCTCGGTCCTCTATTACGCCTTCGCGGGCCCGCGCCTCCGCCGTCCCCTCCGCCCCGACGAGTTCAGCTACACGGAGACGAGCGGCGCCGGCGGCCTGCTCTTCGCGCTCGGCCTGGTGGTGGGGATGGAGGGCCTCGCGGTGAACGTCGCGCTCCACGCCTGGAGCCCCCGCGCCGCCTGGCTCCACGCCGCGCTCGACGTCTACGCGCTGATCTGGTTCGCCGCGGCCTACCAGGCGGCGCGCCTGCGGCCGGTCGCGGTCTCCGCGGACCGGCTGCTGGTGCGGGTGAGCCTGCTCTGGACCGTGGAGGTGCCGCGCGCGCTCATCGCCGACGTGACCCGCATCCAGGAGATGCCGCGCGACCGGGGCGTGCTCCGGGCCGCCTTCGGCACCGCGCCGGAGCTGCTGGTGACGCTCCGCGAAGCGGTGCTCGCGCGCGGGCCGGTGGGCCTCACCAGGCGGGTGACCGCGATCGCGCTCCACGTGGACGAGCCGGAGCGTTTGCGCGACGCGCTCCTCCCCGGGCCCGCGGTCTGATAGACCTCCGCCTCCGTGCTCAAGCTCCCCAAGGATCTCGTCGCCGATCCGCGCCACGACGCGGTGCTCAGCCTGCTCACCACGCACGCCGGCTCGCTCTGGGAGGGCGGCCGCAACGAGGTGGCCACCCTGCCGATGACGGACGCGCTCGCCGCCACGCTCCGCGCGGCGCTCCAGGCCGGCCACGCCTGCCAGGGGCTGGAGCTCCTCACCGGGAAGCTGTCCGCCGAGCAGAAGGGCCTGGACGCGCTCGCCAAGAAGACGCCCGAGAGCCCGCAGAACGCCCGCGCCTCGCGGATCCTCTTCCTCGCCGACGACGGCAGCACGCGGTTCTACCGCGACTGCGACGCCCTGCTCACCCAGTACGCGCAGCGGGTGCTCGGCTGCCGGCTGCAGATCCCGGGCGAGGCGCTGGGCAACGCCATCCTGGGCAGCCCGAGGCTGGTGCGGAGCGTGCTGGTGTTCGACAAGAAGGCTGCCGCGCAGGCGCTCCTGGCGCTGCTGCCGGCCGCGTTGGTCCCGCCGGACGCGCGCTGAGGCGCCGGCTCAGCTCAAGGCTCGAACGCGCCAATCGACGGCGGGTTGGGTCGCGCCGCATAGGTGAAGTCGAACGGCGCATAGCTCGCCCCCGTCCCGGCGTGCGCCGCCGGGCTCGACGCGCCGATGCCGAAGGCGTCCGCCGTCGTCGCCGTCTGGCTCGGCGCCGTCAGCGCGGGGTTGGTGCCGAGCAGGTTCGCCGTCGCAGAGACGGGGGCCGGACAGCTGCTGTTGCTGAGCCGGTTGCCGCTCAGCATGCTGAACGCGAGGTTGTTCTTCCACACCGACCCCGTATTCACGACGACCCCGCCCGGCGTGCCGCACCCGTCCTGGAGCGCGGTGGTCAGCCCGCTGCCATTGGGACCATCCTTGGCGTCGGGACCGACCACGGCGATGTTGTTGTAGAACTCGTTGTGGTTGCCCAGGCTCTGGATCTCGGCGCCCGGCCAGGGGAGCTGCTGGCGGTTGTTGTCGAAGACCGTGTTGTTGCGCACGGTGACATAGCTCGTCGGGCCCACTCCCCCCGCCTCGAAGCCGCGCCCGCCGTTGCCCCAGAGGATGTTGTTCTCGACCAGCGTCTGCTGGTGGTAAGGCGTGGTGCCGTAGGCGGCGTCGGCGTAATCGAAGCTGTCGAGGATGATCCCCTCGCCGTCGGTCGGGTTGGCGAGGTTCCACTCCCCGTTCTGGTACGAGGCGTTGTTGCGGAGGACGTTGTGAAAGCCGGGCGCCGTGTCCGACGCCTGCGCCTCCCAGAGGCTGATGCCGCTGACGCCGTACGGGCTGGTGGCAGAGGTCTTGTAGACGGTGTTGCCCTCCATCCGGATGTAGTCCGCGTGGATCGCCGACAGGCCCGCTCCCCCGCTGTCGTGCGCCACGTTGCGGAGCGCGGCGATGTGGTGATAGACGGTCACCTTGCCGCCCACCAGAGTGTTGGTGCCGGCCGCGAAGGCGGAGCCGGTCGAGGTGTCCTGCAGGTCGAACCCGTCCACCATGACGTAGCTCGCGTTGACCAGGAACCCCTGGTACATGTCGGTGCTGACGATCTTGGCCCCGCCAGGGGACGCCGCGCGGAAGACCACGGAGCCAGTGCAGGTGTCGGCCGAGCCCGAGGTCGTGACCAGGACGGTCTCGTGGTAGGTGCCATTCGCGACCGTGACGCAGTCGCCGCCCTTCAGGGGCAGCCTGGTCGCGGCTCCCACCGTGGCGAGCGCCTCGGCGGCCGAGGTGCCGCTGCTGGAGTCGCTCCCGGTCGGCGAGACGAAGAACTGGCGAGCGCACGTGTAGAACCCGGCGTCGATGCCCAGGCCCGCGGGGCACCCGTTGCCCGGAGCGACCGTCCCCCCGCCGGTGCCGGTGGAGCCGGTGCTGGCCGTGCTACTGGTGGTTCCTGTCGACGAGCTGCCGGTGCTGCTCGTTCCGGCGCCGGTGCCGGCGCTGCTCGTCCCGGCGCCCCCGGCGCCCCCCTCACCGCCGCTCGAAGAGGTGGCGAGCGTGCCGTGCGCCGAGGAGCACGCCGCGGCCGTGGCTCCGACGAGGACGCAGGCGGCGACGGCGACGAGGTTGGCCATTCCCGAACGGTATCCCAACGCCGCGTCACATGCAGACGTTTGCAGCGCAGGTGCCGCTGGCGCAGACCACGCCGGTGGTGCAGGCGGCGCCGGCGGCCCGAGCATGGATGTCGTCGATCGTCACGCCCTCGAGCCCGGCCTGCTGGATGAGCGCCACCTCTGCCGGGGTGAGCGCGCGGTTCCAGATCGCGATGTCGTCGATCTTGCCGTCCCAGAACCCCGAGCTCGAGGCGGCGGGCATCAACCCAGTATCGTCCGTGTGGACCCCGATACCGAGCGATTGCATGGGCGGTGAGACGAGCGTCCCGGTGTACGTCCCCGCCTGTCCGGTGGGCTGCCCGTCGAGGTAGAGGCTGACCGTGTGCGCGACCGCGTCCGCCACGAACGCGACGTGGTGCCAGCCGCCGGTGGGGAAGAGCCCCGCCGACACGGCCGTGTAGACCGGCGACGCGTTGAAATGGACCGAGAGGTCGCCGACGGTGCTCTCCAGGCCGAAATGGAACTGCCCCACCAGGTTCGGGCTCCCCCAGTTCTGCACGACCATGCCCCAGACGGCGCTGGTGTTCGCCCAGGCCCACGCGCTCACCGTCATCGAGGCGGTCGGCTTGACGTAGTTCGGAGCGATTGCGTAGTCCTGATAGGTGGCGCCGCGAAAGCTCAGCGCCCCGCCGATCACGCCGGGGACCCACTGCGATCCGTCGCTCGGAAAGTTGTAGAGCACGGCGTCCGTGCCCAGTCCGGTCGACTCGTGGGCGACGATCCCGGACGCCTCGTCGAAGGTGTAGTGGACGATCAGGTCCTGGGTGAGCGCGCCGGCCGGGCCCGCGCCGCCCGTGCCCGTGCTCGCCATGCCCCCGGTCCCCGTGCCGGTCGAGGCAGCGCTGCTCGCGGAGTGGCTGCTGCTGCTCGAAGCACCGCCCTGGCCCCCGCACAGGCAGGGGCCAAAGGCCGATCCACTGGAGTCGCAGACCTGGACCCCGGTCGGCTGGCCGCCCGGACAGGCACACGCGATCTGGGCGCCGGGGACGCAGGCGGGAGCCGAGCCGGAGGAGCCGGAGGAGGAGGACGCGGCGGTGACGGTCGCGGTGGAGGAGCTGGTGGAGCCGCCGGTGCCGGTGATGATCGTGGTGGAGCCGCAGCTCGGGGCGGCGGCGAGGGGAAACAGAAAGAGGCAGAGACCGAGACCCGCATGTTTCGACATCCGCACGGCTTCCCCTGCCTTTCCAGGGGCCAATCTACCCGATTTCAGCGAGATTCACGAGGAGGCTGCGGCGCCGTCGAAGGCCGTTCAGGCGTGCGGAGGCACGGGACGACCGCCGACGACGCCGCGGGGAGGGGTCGTTTCGGGCCGAGGTGCTCAGCGCCGCAGCAGGCTGCGCAGGCGTGACTCCACCGCATCGACCGCGGAGCGCACGCCCTCGAGGTGCGGACGCGCCTCCTCGGACGCCGCGGCCTGATCGGCGGAGGCGTGGCCGATGACCGACACCGCGAAGTCGCGCAAGGCGGTGAGGGCGGCAGGGTGGTCGGCGCTCGTCGAGAGCTTCCCGGTGCGGGTAAGGCCGCGCAGGATGGCCTCGCGCAGGCGCGAGGTGGCGGAGACGAGCCCGGCGCGGACCGGCGTGGCCGGCTGAAGCTCGTCGAGCACGGCTGCCAGCAGGGTGGCGGCATCGGCGGGCGTCAGTGGCGTGGCTTCCGCAGGAGCAGCGGGCTCCAGCCGCGAAGCGGCGGCGGGCGCATCGACGAGGGCGTGGCCGGCCAGCCCGAGGCTCCTGGCAACCTGATGGGCGCCGAAGCGCCCGGACTCGAGGGCTCCGTCCATGTAGCCGAGGCTCCGCCGCATGTCCGAGTAGCGCGAGGTGAAGGGCGGCTTCGACGTCGGCAGCAGCACGCAGTCGGGGCCGTAGGCCGGGAGGTTCTCGCCGGCGAGGAGGCTCCACGTTGGCGAGGTGGAGCGCGGGTGGAGGTTGCGGGCGTTCTCCGACGAGGCGAAAAACAGCTTGTCGCCCCAGGGCTGATCGAGGAGCCGGCCGGGGGCGCCGGTGAGCACGCCGGGGGTGAAGACGGTGTTGGGGCCGCCGCCCACGAACGGATCCGCGGGGACCCAGCGGTGGATGACGATGCGGTCGATCTGCCGCGCCCGCTCGTCGTGGAAGAGGAACACCAGCGCATCGAGGACGACCTGCTGGATGTGGGCGTCCGTGGGGGCGGCGCCGAGCTTGTCGACCTGGGCCCCGACGGTGAACGTCATGAGCACGAAGGGCCCTGACGCGGCGCCGTCGGGCGGCGTGTTGTCCATCACCCAGCAGACCGGGAAGTCGGCGCCGCCGACGTAGCCGTCGTACTTGAGCCCGTGGCTGTCGTACCACCAGCGGCTCGAGTAGAAGACCTGGCACTTCACGGTCTTGCCCATCGGCAGGTCGAAGAGGGCCCGACGATCCGGCGGCGGCTCGGGGGTGAACTGGATACGTCCGGTGGAGTGGGGTGAGGTGGCGAGGAGGAGCCGGCGCGCCCGGTACACCGCCCCGTCCTGCGCCTCGACGCGGACCACGTCGCCGCCGTGATCGACGCGGACGACGCGCACCCCTTGATCGATGCGGTCGCGGATCGGCTCGGCGAAGCGCTCGGCCAGGTGGCTCATGCCCTTCTTCAGCCAGTACTGCTGCGGCCCGCCAGCGTCGTCGTTGACCTCGTTGAGGAGGCCGTCGTTACAGGCTGTGTACCAGAGCAGGTAAAAGGGCGAGATCTGCGCGGGCTCCACGGAGAGCAGGGCCTCGACGCTGATGCGCATGAGGGCGCGCGCGCGCGCGTCGAGCCAGGGCCTCTCGGCCATCCACGCCTCGACCGTGACCTGATCGAGGGCGACCGCCCAGGCCGGCGAGCGCCAGGGCTCGGCGACGTCGATGAAGAGCTCGATGAGCGTCATCTCCGCGAGCGCGCCGATGATCCCCAGCAGCGAGATCACGCCGATGTCGGGGGGGATGCCCTGGATGCCGAGCGCCGCGTCGGCCTTGTCGAAGCAGAAGCGGTGGTCGGCGAGGAACATCACCTCCTCGGGGGCGTCGACGCGCAGCGAGGCGCCGTTCACGATCTCGCCCTCGGGGAGCAGGGTGCGGGCGAGCTTCATGATCCCGTTCTGCAGATCGCCGAGGTACTCGGCGCCGTGATCGAAGCCCAGGTCGTCGTTTAACCGGTACGAGTACGCGCGTCCGCCGAGGTGATCGGAGTACGCGTCGAGGACGCGGAAGCGCGCGCCGAGCTCGTCGAGCTCGCGCGCCGCGGACAGGCCGGAGAAGCCTGCGCCGAGGATGAGCACATCCAGGATGTCGTCGTTGGCCAAGGTCACTTCCCTTCTTCTCCCGGGAGCGGGGCGCCGAGCGTACCAAGGAACCCCGCGGCGGCGCGAGCCGTTGACCTCCCACGGGAGACTTGCGAATCTCGGTGCAGCAACCGATGAACGTGAGGATCAAGGGCCAGGGGTTCGTCGGGTTCATGGCCACGCTGCAGCGCCTGCACGGCGCTGACGCGCACGAGAAGGTGCTGGCCGGGCTGCCACCCGAGGTGGCTGCGGCGCTGAGGAACGGCGAGATCGTCCCCATGGGGTGGTACCCGGTCGAGTGGTACTCGGCGCTGCACACCGCCGCCCGCGCGGTGTGCGGGCCCGGGGTGTCACGAGAGGTGGGGAGAGCGGCGGCGCAGAGCGACGCCAGGACCATCTACCGCTTCATCCTCAAGTTCTTCTCGCCCGAGACGCTCCTCGGCCAGTCGGCCAAGGTGTTCGCCCTGTTCTGCGAGGGCGGCTCCTGCAAGGTCGAGATGGCGCGCAAGGGCTCCGCGCGCATCCGCTACGGCGACTGCCCGGGCGCGAGCCGCGGGATGTGGGAGGTGATCTGCGGCGGCACGGACGTGCTGGTCGAGCTGTGCGGGGGCCGGGAGGTCACCGTCAAGCCCGTCGGCGGCGGCGGGGACGGCGACTCGGTGATGATCGTGCAGGTGAGCTGGGTCGACGGCTGATCGCCTCAGCGCGGAGCGGCCTGCTCCTCCCCCAGCCGCACCAGCATCCGCGCGAGCTCGGCGCGCTCGCCGGCCGAGAGCCGCCCGAGCCGGCGAGCGTACGCCTCGTCGAGGATCGCCCGGGCAGCTTCCATCGCCTTGCGCCCCGAGCGCGTGAGGGTCAGGCGAAAGCGCCGCAGGTCGTCCGCCTCGGTGTGGCGCTGGATGAAGCCGAGGGCCTCCATGCGCTTCACCATGAAGGTGATCGAAGGCTTGGGCGTGAGCAGCGCCCGCGCCAGATCGCCGGGGTAGGGGTGGTCGTCGAGCTTGCCGAGGAGGAAGAGCTCCTTCATCTCGAGCCCGTGCTCGCGCACCTCGGGCTCGACCTCGGCCATGATGGCCATGCAGAGCTCGAAGTTCAGCGTCCAGAGCTCCCAGGGCGAAGGCTTTCTCATGTTCTCGGGCTCGCGCTTGACAGCGGAGCGGGCGGCGTTATTAGTTCGATCTTGAATTGTTCCGAACGGAACAATCATCGGAGGAGACGCGATGCCGCTCGATCACTACGTCACGCTCGGTCATTCAGGTTTGCGGGTGAGCCCCTTCTGCCTCGGGGCCATGACCTTCGGAGAAGACCTCGGCTGGGGGAGCAGCGTCAAGGACTCCGAGGCCATTCTCGATCGCTACCTCGAGCTCGGGGGCAACTTCATCGACACGGCGAACTTCTACACCAAGGGGCACTCCGAGAAGATCATCGGCGACCACCTCGGCCACGACCGGAAGAAGCGGGACCGGCTGGTGATCGCCACCAAGTTCAGCGGCAACCTGGACATCGGCGATCCCAACGGCGGCGGCTCCAACCGGAAGTCGATCATCGCCGCCTGCGAGCAGTCGCTCCGCCGGCTCCGCACCGACTACATCGATCTCTACTGGCTGCACAACTGGGACAAGCTCACGCCGATCGAGGAGACCATGGCGGCGCTCCACGACCTCGTCCAGGCGGGGAAGGTCCGCTACCTGGGCGTGTCCGACACCCCCGCGTGGAAGGTGGCGCAGGCCCAGACCATCGCCCGGTTCCGCGGCTGGGCGCCGTTCATCGCGCTGCAGATCGAGTACTCGCTGCTCGAGCGGACGGTGGAGGGGGAGCTCACCCCCATGGCCGAGGAGCTCGGCCTCGGGGTGACGCCGTGGTCGCCGCTGAAGAGCGGAATCCTCAGCGGCAAGTACACGCGGAAGAACGCGGGCGCCAAGCCGGAGGGCCGGGCGTGGGCGGCCGGCTTCCTCGACGAGAAGAGCTACGTGGTGATCGACGAGCTCGAGCGGATCGCCCGGGAGCTCGACACCACCGTGGCGCGCGTCGCCCTCGCCTGGGTGCAGGCGCGCCCGACGGTGTCTTCCACGATCATCGGGGCGCGCACGCTGGCGCAGCTCGAGGACAACCTCAAGGCGCTCGAGCTCAAGCTCACGCCGGAGCAGACGGCGGCGCTCGACGCGCTCACCAAGCCGAAGCTCGACTTCCCGGCCGAGTTCCTGGAGATGGCGCGGATGATTCACGCCGGCGGGACGACCATCAACGGTCAGCCCGCGGCGCTCCTCCCCTTCGGCACCACGAAGAAGGGCGATCACTACTGAGCGAGCCCGCGGCCCAGCGTCACGGGGCCGTCGACCTCTGTCGATCGTCCAGCGAGAGTGGAAAGACGGCTGCTGCTCGGCAACGTGACGCTGCCGGACGGTAGCTTCACGCTGCTCGACGGCACCGTCATCGTGCACGCGTGCAGCATGACGATGCTCGACGGTCGCGTCACGCGGCTCGACGGTCGCGTCACGCGGCTCGACGGTCACCTCATCCTGCACGCGTGCAGCGTCACGATACCTGACGGTAGCGTCGCGCTGCTCGACGCTACGTGATGCTGCCCGCGAGCCGCGTGACGCGGCACGACCGTCGCGTGACGCGGCACGACGGTCGCGTGACCCTGCACGACGGTCGCGTGACCCTGCACGCGCGCAGCCTGGCAGTGCTCGACGGTCGCGTGAGGATGCTCGAGCGCCGCGTGACCGTGCTCACGTGCAGCGTGACGATGCTCGATCGTCGTGTGGCGCTGCTCGACGGCAGCGTGACCCTGTACGCGTGCCGCGCGACGATGATCCACGGTGCCTCACGCTGAGCGACGGTTGCGTCACGCTGCACGCCGTCCGCGTGACGATGCTCGACGGTGGCATCGCGATCCTCGAGATCAACGTCACCGTGCCCGAGATCCGGGCTCCCCGGAGCGCCTGGACCCTGCTACGGCAGCCCCCGCAGCGCCCTCAGCTTCACCAGCCGCTCCCCGCTCTTCTTTCCCGCCCTCGTCTCCTCGTACGGCCCACACACCGGCCGGTACTCGCAATACCCGCACGCCCCCGGCGCCGGCGCTGCCGGCAGGAACCCCTCGAGCAGCGCCCCGCCGATCGTCTCCGCCACCTGCGCCGCCGCCGCCCGCGCTTCGGCGTTCAGCGGAATCGCCACCTCCTCGAACCCCCCCGCCGAGGTGCAGTAGTAGAGCCGCCCCAGCTCCACCCGCGCCTCGGGGAACAGCTTCTCCAGCGCCAGCGCATACAGCACTGGCTGCAGCGCCTCGCCCCCGCCCACCACGGTGGCGCCCTCCTGCGCGCGCACCCGCCCGGTCTTGTAATCGGTGGCCCGCAAGCTCCCGACAGCGCTCGTCTCCACCAGATCGATGGACCCCCGCAGCTGGATCCCGCAGTCCAGCACCACCGGCTCCGCCTGGCTGCGCGGGTCGCGGACGAACCGCTCGGGCAGGCCGAACGAGAGCTCGAAGCGCGACGGCGTCCACCCCGGCGTGTCGGCCCCGCGCCGCAGCCACTCGCGCAGGTCGGCGCGCACGGAGGCGATGCCGTCGTCCCAGACGCGCTCGATGGCGGGGGAGAGCTCGTCGTGGAAGCGCGCGGCGACGGCGCCGAGCACGGTGTCGAGGCGGGCGCGCGCCTGCTCCAGGGTGGCCGGGGTGACGGGGAGGAGATCGTCGGCGGCGAGGGCGGCGCAGAGCTCGTAGAGGGCCTCGTGGACGAGGGAGCCGCGCTGCAGGGGGTCGAGCTGCTCGATGGCCTCGGGGCTCTCGCGGGGGGCGAGGCGGTGGATGGAGTGGAGGAGGAACTTGTAGGGGCAGGCGGCGAACATCTGCAGCGCGGTGGGGGAGAAGCTGCGAGCGGTGAGGGTGTGGCGGTCGAGGGCGCGGCGGGCGCGGCCGGTGGGGTCGACGAGGCCGTCGACGGACATCCACTTGCGCACCGTCCAGCGGCGGGCGCGGAAGCGGAGGGCGCGGGCCAGGTGGGCGTTGGCGGAGAGCAGGTAGCGGGCGGTGCCCACCGTCTCGTCCTCGGGGAGCTGGAAGAGCTTCTCCAGCAGGGCGAGATCGTACTCGGCCTCGTCGATGGCCAGGTCGGGGCGGCGCGGCGCGGGCCAGCCGATGCGGGCGCCGCCGGCTGCCTCGGCGCGGCGGGCCAGCTCGTCGAAGCCGGGGAGCTTGCCCTCGGCTGCGCGGATCACCTCCAGTCCGTAGAACGAGGGCACGCGCGGGCGGGACTGGTCGAGATCGACGCGCGGGTAGGAGAGGTAGACCCGCTCGCGGGCGGCGCCGACGGCGAGGCGGAGGGCGAGGCGCTCGGCGGCGACGCGCTCGTGGTTGGTGTCGAGGCCGAGGGGGGCGCGCTCGCGGTCGCGGAGGATCGGCTCCTCGTTCACCTTCTGCGGGAAGAGCCGCTCGGCGACGCCGGGGATGAAGACGACCTCGAAGGAGAGCCCGCGCGCCGCGTCCACCGGGGCGACGAAGACCCGGCCGGCGGCCCGCTCCTCGGGCAGGACGACCAGGTCGGTGAGGCGCTTGCCGAGGGCGAGGCGCACCTCGCCGAGATCGACCGGGCCCACCGCCGCCATCGGACCGAGCTCGGCGAGCACCGCGAGGACGCGATCGGGCCGGCGCAGCGACCGGGAGCAGAGCTCGCCGAGCTGCGAGGTCCACTCGCCCCAGGTGGCCTGCGCCGGCAGCGCCGCCAGGGCGCGGAGGATGGGCAGGGCGAAGCGGCGCAGGGCCTGGAGGTCGCCGAGGCTGCGGCGGACGCGCTCGGCGCCGGCGTCGGCGGCCACCTCGAGCCCCGAGAGGTCCTGGGTGAGCTTGCGATCGAGGGCGGCGAGGCGCGCCTCCCAGCGATCGAGGCCGCCGATCACCGCCGACTCCACCAGGAGCCGCTCCCAGCGCCGGGGCGCTCGGAGGGTGCCGCTCGTCGCCGGGGCGAGCGAGGGCTCGGGTCGCAGCGGCGGCGCGCTGTCGTCGGGGCCTCGGTCGGGATCGGTGCCGGAGCGGCGCGCGCCGAGCTCTTCGTCGGCGGGCACCCAGCGATCGGCGGAGGAGGCCGGCTCGGGGGGCTCGCCGTCGTCGTTGGCGTCGGGCACCTGACCGAGGGAGAGGTACTCGGCGAAGCGGCGCGCCGAGAGCTTCTCCGCAGCGCAAGCGAGCAGCGCCACGAAGGCGCGCCCGGCGGGATCGGGCGCCACCGTGCCGCGGGCGAAGTGGGCGGGCACCGAGGCGCGGCGCAGCGCCTCCTCCAGGTGGGCGCGGTACTGCGCGGGCGCGCGGAGGAGGATGGCCATCCGATCGAAGGGCACCCCGCGGCCGGCCTCGCGCTGCACCAGCCGGGCGATCTCCACGCACTCGCGGCTCTCGCCGGGGGCGGAGAGCACGACCACGGAGTCGCCGAGCTCGCCCGGGGTCGCGGCCTCGCCGGAGAAGAGATGGGCCTGCAAGCGCTGCAGCGACGCGCCCGGGCCTACCGGGAGCAGCTCCAGCGTGACGTCGAGCGCGGTCCGGAGGTGGGTGATGGCGCGCTCGTCGCCCTCGGGCACCAGGGCCAGCACGTCCGGCGCGCGGGCGGCGAGCGCGGCGACGAGATCGCGCTCCAGCGCGGCGTTGACGGGGACGTCGAGGAGCAGGAGCGGGCGCCCAGGGACGGTGTCGGCGCGCGCGGCCAGGGCAGCCAGGCGATAAACGAGGGCTCGATCGGCGAGGCCCGCGCGCGCGAGCTCGGCCTCGTAGGCCTGGTGGATGCGGGCGATGGCGCACCCGGGCTCCATGGCCTCGGGATCGATGCCGGCGAGGCGCAGCTCTGCGAGCGTGCGGGCGAGGGCGCGAGGGAGGCCGGGGAACGCTGCCACGGGCTGGAAGCGGCCGAGCGCGCCCTCGCGGCGGAGGCCGTCGACGACGCGCGACGCCAGCGCCTCGAGGGGGAGGGCCCCCACCGGCGCGAGCCCGCGCGCGGCGAGCTCCGGGCCGGCGAGCGCGGCGGCGACCCGGCCGAGGGTGCCGCGCGCCCAGCCGAAGGAGGCGCCGCGCCGGCTGGTGACCAGGCGCACGATCTCGGCGGGACCGTCGAGGCTCGCGCCGAGGATGAGCACCTCCTCGTCGCGGCGACGGTCCCCGAGCCACGCGGCGGCGCGCTCGAGCCGGCGGTCGGCGGCGGGCGAGACGACGAGGGCGCGGGCCATGGAGGGTTCGCGTATCCTATCGGCATGAAGCCGGCAAACCTGGGCTGGTGCGCGCCGTGGATGATCGCCTTCGCCGGCGCAGCGTGCAGCCCGAGCGAGACCGCGCCCACCGTGGCGATCCCGGCGCAGCCCCAGACCGCCGTGATCACCGCGCAGCCACCGGTGGATGCGTCGCCGCTCCCGCCCCCGGCGCCTCTCCCCGGCGAGCGCCCCGATGGCCGGCCGCTTCGCTCGATGCCGATCCTCATCAGCCAGTGCCAGGGCCTCGAGAGCCTGTTCGCCGCCACGTCCAGCGGGTCGCCCGATCGGCCCCTGCTGATCCTCCGCCTCCGCTCGAGCTATGCCGAGCTCGCTCGGGCGGCGGAGCGCGCTGGAGCGGCCAAGGTGCTCCAGGGCGCGCGAGACGCCTCGGCCAAGTACGACGCGCTCCTCGGGCACGAGTACGCCGCGTGGTGCGCCTCGCCCGCCAACCGCTGCGCGCCCTGACGGCGCGCGCTCACCGCCTCACCACCACCGCCGTGGTCGGCCCGTTCTCCGGGGCGCCCGAGCCCGTCGCGCCCTGCCACTCCTCCGGCACCGGGGGATCGCTCCATCCGAACAGCACCTCGGCGTCGGTGGGCGAGACGTTGATGCAGCCGGCGCTGGTCTCCTCGCCGAAGCGATCGTGCCAGTAGGCGGCGTGGAGCGCGAAGGGTGGGTCGAAGTACTGGGTGAAGGGGACGTCCGCGATCCAGTGCGTGCGCGGCTCGCCGGGCTTGTCGTGGGTCATCGTCGCCGCGCGATCCTTGAAGGTGACGTAGAAGACCCCGAGCGGCGTGGTGCTGGCCTCGACCGGATCCTGGCCGGCGACGGGGACACCGCCGCGCCCCGGCGACATCAGCGTGGTGTAGACGGGGCGCCCGCCCTCGTAGGCGACGAGCGTCCCGGCGCTCAGGTGGACCACGATCCACTTCTGACCGGGCTTCACCCCGAAGGGAGGCCCGGACGCCGTCTCCACCACCGAGGCGTCGGCGTCGGCGACGTAGAGCGCGGCGCCGGCCTCGTCGTGCTCGCGCGTCTCGTGGTAGCGGCGCCGCTCGACCTCCACCACCGCGCCGGTGAGACGGAGGTAGCTCCGGGCCGGCCAGGTGCCACCCGTCGGCTCCACGGCGCCCGAGGGGAGGTGGCGGTACTGCGGACGCGGGACCCGCCGTAGCCAGGCGAGCGGCAGCGCCACGTCGCCGTCGAGGCGGACCCCGTGGAAGCTGCTGGCGCGGAAGAGGCGCACGCGATCGGCGGGCACCAGGGTGTGGTCGGCGGAGAGCAGGAAGGTGCGGCCGGGGGCCGCCGAGAACACCCGCGTGAACGAGAGCATCGAGCCACGGGGGAGGGTCTCCTTCACGACGCTCCCGGCACCACCTTCGAGGAACGAGGGCGCGGGCGTCACCGGCTCGGCCGCGTCGGTGGAGGCGAGGCCCTCGTAGGTCGAGGTCCGCTGGCGCGGGCGCGTCAGGCTGTCCGCGGGGCCGAGGGCGCGCTCGGCATGGAGCTGCTCGTCCGGCGTGGGGAGGCGGCTGTACATGGGCGCGCCGTCCGAGAAGGCGTAGCGGTAGGGGAGGGGCCCGGGCGCCGGCGCGGTCGCGGCAGCAAGCGCCGCGAAGCGCGGGGAGGGCGCGAGCGTCACCGTGTGGTCGTTGCAGACGTAGCCGCGCGGCTCGATCGCGTAGAAGCCGCCGGAGCAGCCCTCGCCCGCCCTGCGAAAGGTGCCGCGCAACGCGACGGAGCTGCCGGTGCGGAGGTAGCCGAGGGTGTGGCTGTCGGTGCGAGGCCCGCCGAAGATCCAGGTCGTCGCGGCCTGGCTGGTGAGGCGCGGGGCGGGGGGTGGCGGGGGCGCCGGAGGTGGCGCGGGGGCGACGGGAGCGGCCTCGGTCGCGAGCCCGCGGGCGGGCTCGACGGGGGCCGGGGGAGCAACGGCGATCAGCGCGGGCGGAGGCGACGCGGGCGGAGGCGGGGAGGGGAGCGGCGCGGAGCGCGTGGCGCAGCAGGCGAATGCCAGCGCGGGTACGATGGCGAGGGTGGCCAACGCCACGGGCGACATGGCGGCGAGGATACTCTAGCCGACGGTGAGCGACTCGATCGCCTTCTGGATCCCCGCCGGCACGGCGCCCTTGACGCGCTCCTCGTCGCCGCCGGCCTCGACCACCCAGACGCGGCGCTCGGTCACGAAGACCGCCAGCCAGAAGCGGTACTTGCGCCCGTTCTCGACGCGCGTGTAGCGGGTCTCACGGCCGCTGAGGCCGCTCTGGGTGTGCACCTCGGCGGCGGGGCCCTCGGGGGCGTAGCCGACGCGGCGGAGCTGGCCGTCGAGGGCGAGGGCCCAGAAGTCGAGGTTGCCGTGCGGCTGGTTCTTCTCGGCGCGGACCGAGAGGGCGACGCCGTCGGCGGTGGCGGCGCGGTAGACGTACTCCTGCTGGTCCTCGAGCTCGGCGAACCCGGAGGGGGTCTGCACCGTGGCGCGCGGCCCGCAGGCGGCGCACGCGAGGAGGAGCAAGGGGGCCCAGAGCATGGGGGTCTTCATGGTCATCACCGTCAGCGGTCGCGGAGGTTGAGCAGCCGGCCGAGGCCGATGCGCGAGAGCCAGTCGATGGGCAGGTCGACCTGCACGGGCGGCGGCGTGGTCTCCACCACCTTGGCGACCGTCCTGGGCCGGACGGCGACGTTGACCGTCAGCAGCGAGAACGCCGCGCGCGAGCGGAGGAAGCGCATCTTGCCCTCGATCTGCTCGATCTCGGCGGCGACGCGCTCGAGCTCGCGCTCCACCTGGAGCACGTCCGGGATGCCCCCGGCGCGGGCCAGGAGCTCTTGCAGGCGCTGGCGGGTGGCCCGGAGGTTGGTGAGCCGCACCTCGAGGTCGCTGTACTGCTCGGAGACGTCGTCGGCGGTGACCGAGCGGTGCATCACCTCGCCGAGCTTCTCCAGGTGGCTGAAGGCGTCGCGGAACCGCGCCGAGGGGACGCGCACCTGGACGCTCGTGTCCTTGCGGCCGGCCAGGTAGCCGCCGAGCGACTCGGCGAGCTCGACGACCTTGTCGAGGGTGAGGGCGACCTCGCCGTCCTCGACCTGCACCGACAGGTCCCCGGTGTAGATGAGCAGCGGGGCCACGGCCGGCGCGGTCGCGCTCGCCGCGGTGGCAGACGCCTTGTCGGTGGGCCTGGGCGTGGTGGCCGGAGGGCCCTTGGAGGGAGCGCCGCGCGGGCCCGCCGCATTGCCGGGGGCCACGGGCGCGGGGCCGGTGGGGGCCCCTCTCTCGGACGGAGCCGAGGGAGGGGCATAGCCGGAGCCGCTGGCAGCCGCGGGCGCGGGAGGGGGGCCGTCGGCGGCCATCGACGGGGGCGGCGGCGAGGGTGGAGCCGCGGACGCGGACGGGGGCATGGCCGCGCTGCACCCGGTCGCCAGCAGCGACGCGAGGTAGAACGCCAGCGTGGCGAGCGCGCGTGGGCAGCGCCCGGAGGGGAGGTGGAGGGTGCGCATGGTTGGATCCGGCACGGGGGAGAAACGCCCCCGCGGTGGGGACCTTACACGGGCCCCGGCGTCCGGTGGTAATAAGGAAGCATGCGTGATCTGCTCGCCCTCACGTCGCTGGTCATCACCTCGCTCGGCGCCCTCGGCTGCTCGTCCACGCCGTCCACGCCCTCGGGCGACATCGTCTTCGGCGCCTTCGGATCGAGCTCGGCGCCGTCGGGCAAGGGCAGCTTCCGCTTCGGCGCGTCGAGCGCGGCCACCCAGATCGAGGACGGGAACACCCACACCGACTGGTACGAGTGGACCAACCCGGCGCAGCTGAACCGGAGCCCCTTCGTCGGCGCCGCGTCGGACGGCTACACCATGGCCATCGAGGACGTGAAGCTGCTCTCGGAGCTGCACCTCGACTCGTACCGCTTCAGCATGGAGTGGGCGCGCATCGAGCCGCAGCAGGGGGTGATCGACGAGAGCGTGCTCCAGCACTACAGCGATCTGCTCGACGCGCTCAAGGCCGCCGGCATCCGGCCCAACGTCACCATCCACCACTTCTCCAACCCCGTCTGGGTCGACGATCCCGCCGACATCTCCTGCACCAACGGCCCCTCGGCCACCAACCTGTGCGGGCTCGATCACCCGACCGGCGGGCCGATGGTGGTGGCAGCGATGGCCGCTCACGCCAAGCTGCTCGCCGAGCGCTTCGGCGATCGCGTCGACGACTGGGCCACCCTCAACGAGCCGGTCAACTACCTGCTCGCCGCCTACGGCGCCGCCAAGTACCCACCCGGCAAGTTCGATCTCGAGGACATCACCGGCACCTTCATGACGGCGCTGAGGAACTACCTCGCCGCGCACGCCGCCATGTACAAGGCCATCAAGGCCGCCGACACCATCGACGCCGACGGCGACGGCGTGGCGGCGAGCGTCGGGCTCACCAAGGAAGCGGCGGAGTGGGTGGCCGCCAGCAACGGTGTGATCAGCACCGATCCCATCGACCTCGGCGCGCGCGAGCGCATCCTCTGGGTGTATCAGTATCTGTTCGTCGAGGCGCTCCGCCAGGGCGGGCTCGACCCGATGCTCACCGGCACCATCACCGAGCCCCACCCCGAGTGGAAGGACACCCTCGACTGGCTCGGGGTGCAGTACTACTTCCGCGCCGGTGTCACCGGGTCGCCGGGCATCATCCCCACGATCAACGCCACCCCCTGTTACACCGGCTTCGGGGAGGGGACCGCGTGCATCGCGCCGCTCGATCCCACCTATCAGGTCGCGCTGATGGGCTACGAGGAGGACCCCAATGGGCTCGGGCCCATCCTCCAGGACTTCTCCACGCGCTGGCCGGATCTGCCGCTCATCGTCACCGAGTCCGGGATCGCCACCCAGGTGGGCGCCCGGCGCGCCGAGATCCTGGTGCGCGCGCTCGAGCAGATCGACACCGCGCGCAAGGCGGGCGCCGACGTGCGCGGCTATTACCACTGGAGCATCTACGACAACTTCGAGTGGTCTTATGGCACCGTCCCCAAGTTCGGCCTCTACACCGTCGACTACGCGACGTTCGCCCGGACGCCCACCGAGGGCGCCACGGTGTTCGGACAGATCGCGCAGGGGCGCGACCTCACCGCGGCGCTCCGCCAGCAGTACGGCGGCGCAGGGCCGCTCACGCCCGAGCCGGTGATCGACGCGGGCGCCGACGCCGGCGAGGTCGGTGACGGCGGGTCGGATGGCGGCGTGGACGGCGGAGCCGACGGCGGCTGAGAGCTCCCTGGCCAGGGACGGAAGGACGCCTTCCGTCGCCAGCGCCCCTCGCGATTCTCGTGCTTGTTCGACTTCGTGCCTCCCGGTGGCCGCGCGCTACGGTGGCTGTGCTCGAAGGGAGGACAACCGATGAGAGCTCTGCTTGCCCTGTTTCCCGTCACGGTGTTCGCGGTGGCGAGCTGTGGTACGGGAGACGCCAAGACCTCGTCCGCGCCGGGCGCAGGTGGCAGTACGGTCGCGAGCAACTCGCACACGCCGACCTGCCTCCCCTCGTGCTCGACGGTGGCCGACTGCGGGACGCCCGGGGACCCCCTCTACGATCCCAGCCACTTCGCCTGCCGCGCGGGACTGTGCCAGTGGCTCGGCTGCAAAGCAGCGAGCGAGTGCAGCGCCGAGGCCCATGGCGGGAGCTTCCTCTGTCAGGGGCCGCCGGGAGGGCCGCCGACCTGCGTCCCCGCTTGCCAGAAGCCGGCGGACTGCGTCCCGCCCGGGAACACCGCGGTGATCGACGACGCCAGCCACTTCGTGTGTACCGCCGGAGCGTGCGTGTGGCTCGGCTGCAAGTCGACCGCGGAGTGCGCGGCGACCGTCAACAGCTCCAAGGTGTCGTGCGAGCAGCCGGCCGGCGCGCCCGGGCGCACCTGCGTGCCCACCGGCACCACCGCGAGCGACTGCGGCTCCGCCCAAGGCGGCGCGCTGGGCGACGCCAGCCACTACGCCTGCGTCTCCCAGCGCTGCCAGTGGCTGGGCTGCAAGTCGACGGCCGAGTGCACGCAGGCACTGCAGAGCAGCCACTACGTCTGCCAGTGACCGCGGCCAGCGAGCGCGCGAGCCGCGGCGGCGTCAGCGCTTGGCGGGCTTGGGCTTGGGGCCGCTCGCGGGGGGCACCAGCCCGCGGCGCTCGAGCAGCGCGGCGGCGGTGGGCTGGCGGCCGCGGAAGTCCAGGTAGAGCTGGTTGGCCTCCTTGGTCCCGCCGCGCGAAAGGACGCCCTCGCGGAATTTCTTCCCGTTGTCCGCCGTCATGCCGCCGTGCTCGGCGAACCACGCGGCGCTGTCGGCCGCGAGCACCGCCGTCCACGCATACGCGTAGTACCCGGCCGCGTAGCCGCCGCCCCAGATGTGCGAGAAATACGTGGAGTGGTAGCGGGGCGGGACGGCGGCGAGGGCGACGCCGTGCTTCTCGAGCGCGGCGGCCTCGAACTTCTCGGGGTCCTGGAGCGGCGCGGAGGCCGGCAGCGCGTGCCACTCGAGATCGAGGAGCTGGCTCTCGAGCGCCTCGAGCGTGTCGTAGCCCTGGTTGAACGTGCTCGCCTTCTTGATCTTCGCGACGAGCTCCGCCGGCATCGGAGCGCCGGTCTGGTAGTGCTTGGCGTAGCTCGCGAGCACCGAGGGCTCGAGGGCCCAGCTCTCGTTGAACTGGGACGGGAACTCGACGAAGTCGCGCGGGGTGTTGGTGCCCGACATGTACGGGTACTTCACCCGGGAGAGCAGGCCGTGGAGGCCGTGGCCGAACTCGTGGAACATCGTGGTCACCTCGTCGAAGGTGAGCAGCGCGGGCTGGCCCGCCGCCGGCTTGGGGATGTTGAGCACGTTGGACACGACCGGCTTCTCGCCGAGCAGCGCGCTCTGGTCGTTGTAGCTGTTCATCCACGCGCCGCCGTGCTTGCTCTCGCGGGCGAAGTAGTCGGTGTAGAGGATGCCGATGCTGGTGCCGTCGGCGTCGAACACCTCCCAGGCGCGGACGTCGGGGTGGTAGACGGGCAGGTCGGTGCGCGGCTTGATGGTCACGCCGTACATCTGGTGCGCGGCGAAGAAGACGCCGTCCCGGAGGACGTGGTCGAGCTCGAAGTACGGGCGGATCTGCGCGTCGTCGAGCGCGTACTTCGCCTTGCGGACCTGCTCCGAGTAGTACTGCCAGTCCCACGGCTCCACCTTGAAGCCGCCATGCTGGGCGTCGATCACGGCCTGGAGCTCGGCGGCCTCGGCGCGAGCGCGCGCGACCGCCGGCGGGCCGATCTCGCCAAGCAGCTTCATCGCGGCCTCGGGCGACTTGGCCATCTGATCGTCGAGGAGGTAGCTGGCGGCGCTGGTGAAGCCGAGGAGCGCGGCGCGCTGGGCGCGGAGCTGGGCGAGCCGGGCCACGAGCGGGCGCTGGTCGGACTCGCCGCCGTGACGGCCGCGCGCGATCGAGGCGCGGTAGATCCGCTCGCGCAGCGCGCGGTTCGAGAGCGACGCCAGCGCCGGCTGGGTGGTGGTGTTGACCAGCGGGATCACCCACTTGCCCTGCTGGCCGCGCGCGGTCGCGGCGGCGGCGGCGGCGGCGACGTCGGCGTCCGACATGCCGGCGAGCTCCTCGGCGTGATCGACGACGATGGCGCTCTCGTTCATGTCCTTGATCTGGAGCCTCCCGTACTTCGCCCCGAGCGTGGACTCCTCCTCGTTGAGGGCGCGCAGCGACGTCTTGTCGGCGTCCGAGAGCTGCGCGCCGGCGCGGACGAAGTCGAGGTGGTAGCGCTCGAGGAGGCGCTGGTCGACCGGGTCCAGCCCCAGCGCGGCGCGCTTCTCGTACAGCGCGTGGACGCGGGCGAACAGCTTGCCATCGAGGTGGATGTCGTCGCTGTGCCTGGCCAGGAGCGGGGCGGTGTCAGCCTCGATCTTCTGCATCGTCGCGTCGGTCAGCGCCTGGGCGAGGTTGCCGAACACGTAGGCGACGCGCCCGAGCGCGGCCCCCGAGCGCTCCATCGCGACGATGGTGTTGTCGAACGTGGGAGCGTCGGTGCGGTCGGCGATGGCGCGGATCTCCGCGGCATGGAGGCGCATGCTCTCGACGAAGGCGGGCAGGTAGTCGTCCTCGCGGATCTGATCGAACGGCGGCGCATGCTCGTAGAGCGGGCTCGTCGCGAGCAGCGGATTGACGCGGGGCGGCGATGCGGGCGGCGCTGGCGGGAGCGAGCCGGTGGGGGTGAGGGGAGGCGCGACCGCCGGGGTCGGGGCGCAACCACCCAGGGTGGCGAACAGGATGAGGGCCAGCGCGGTTCGTACGGTAGGCACGGGCGGACCGTAGCACCGGTCCCACCGTCCTGCGCAAGCGTGCCGACCACTCGGAAGGCGCGAACGGTGATTGAGAAATCAGTTGATGGGGAGGGCCCCCGCCGGCGCGGCGCCTTCGCTCATCTCGTGCTTGGCGGGATCGTACTTGGAGCTGCACTTGGCCATCACCAGGGAGGCCTCGAAGTCGCCGGTCTGGCCGAGCGCGCCCTCGATGGTGACCTGCACGCCGCCGGAGGGGACGTCGCGGAAGCCGTCGGGGATCACGCACTGCGGGTAGCGGACGGGGAGCTGGGCCGCGTCCTTGTGGATGGTGAAGCGGTACTCGCAGGGGCTGTCGCGCTTCACCAGGGTGCCCGGGACCAGCTCGCCCTCGACGCGGACCTTGCGGCCGACGAAGGCCTGGCGCTGGCTCACCAGCTTGTCGACGGGGGTCGCGTAGACCGCGGCGGGCTGGAACACCCCGAGGAAGAGCGCCACCACGGCTCCCACCATGGCGAGGAGGGTCAGCAGCAGGCCGACGTTCTTCTTTGCCCGTGGCGTCTGGGTCCGGGTGCGCTCGGGGCCGCGGTGGCCGGCGGGCTCGCCCGGCGTGACCGGCTCGACGGCGGGGGCACCGTCGCTGTCCTTGGCGAGCAGCGCCTCGGCCAGCTCTTCGTCCAGCTTTTTGCTCATTGCGGTGCGCCAGGGTACCCCGCGGGCGGGTTCCGGTCGAGGGGGCGGGTCGGGAACGCCCTCTACGCGTGCGGTTGATCGCTGGCCTTGGAGCCGCCCGGCTTGGGGACAGGGCCGCCGTCGTCATCGCCCGGAGGCGTCGAGGATCGCTCGGTGGGGTCCGCGTAGTAGCCGTCGCGGCGGTAGTAGTAATAGTGCGAGTACTTGTACTCGCCCTTGTTCAGGTTCACCGCGTTGAGGACGGTGCCCGCCACGTTGGCGTTCACGTCGAGGAGAGCGCGGAGGGCGTGACGGGCGAGGTCCTTGCTGGTCTTGAAGGCGCGGACCACCAGGATGGTGCCGTCGACCAGCGTCGAGAGAACCACGCCGTCCGTGACCGGGACCACGGGCGGGCTGTCGAGGATGACCCTGTCGAACCTGCTCTGGACCTGCTCGAGGAAGTGCTTGAAGCGCTCGCTGTGGAGGAGCTCGGCCGGGTTCGGGGGGATGGGGCCGGCGGGGATGATGCTGAGGTTGGGCACGTCGGTGTCGAGGACGGCGCCGTCGATGGTCTCGTTGAGCAGGGCGGTGGTGACGCCGACCTTGGCGTCCTTGCCGAAGATGCGGTGGACGCGCGGCTTGCGGAGGTCGCAGTCGATGAGCAGCACGCGCTGTCCGGCCTGCGCCATGGCGATGGCGATGCAACAGGCCACCGTGGTCTTGCCCTCGGAGGGGCCGGCGCTGGTCACCAGGAGCGTCTGGAAGGGGCGGTCCGGCGCCATGAAGAGGAGGTTGGTGCGGATGGTGCGCGCCGCCTCGGCGATGCCGCTCATGGGGTGCTCGTGGACGATCAGCTCGGGGTGCTTGATCTGGGCGGAGGTCAGCTTGCGACGGCGCTTCTTGCCGTAGGTGAGGCTGAGCGTCTCGTCGCCAATCTCGGGCAGGAGGCCGATGAAGGTGAGGCCGACCTCCTTCTCGACGTCGTCGGGGGTCTTGACGCTGCGGTCGATCATCGCGCGCGCCATCGCCGCGGCCACGCCGAGGAGGATGCCGACGAAGACGCTGGCGAGGATGTTGAAGCTCACCTGCGGGCGGATCGGCCCGCCCGGGCGGAGCGGCGCGTCGAGGATGCGGATGTTGTTGAACCGCAGCATCCGCGTCAGGTCGCTCTCCTTGGTGCGCTCGAGCACCATGGCGTAGAGCTTCTCGTTGTTGTCCTTGGCGCGGCGGAGGCGGTTGTACTCGATCTCCAGCAGGTTGAGGTCGAAGGCGCGGCGCCGCGCGGCCTCGAAGAGGCCGGCGAGCCCGCCCTCCTGGCGGTTGATGACCGAGAGGTCGCGGTCGAGCGCGCCCTGGATGTTCTTCACCTCGGAGATGATGGCGTCGCGCGCGGTGTCCATGCGGGCTTGCGCGGCGGACACCTCGGGGTGCTGCTTGCCCTTGCCGGCGCGGAGGAGGCTGTCGCGCTCGCGCAGGCCGTCGAGGTAGGCGTGGCGCATCTCCTGGAGGATGGGGCTGGTGAGCAGCTCGTGGGAGGGGAGCACCGAGACGTCGTCGGAGCGCACCTTGGCGAGCTCGGTGCGGCGGGCGGAGACCTCCTCGCGCTTGGTGCGGACCTGCGTGAGGGTGTCGCTGAGGGTCTTCATCTCCTCGCGGAGCATGTTGGACTGGTCGTCGAGCGCGACGGAGAGGATGTTCTTCTTCTCCTTGTACTCGTGGAGCGCCATCTCGCTCGACTCGAGGTCCCGCTTGAGGTGGTCGAGCTGCCCCTGGAGCCACTCGACGGCCTGCGAGGTCGAGGCGTGGACGTCCTCGAGGTTCATCGAGACGTAGGTCTCGACGAGGGCGGTGAGCACCCGCTGGGCGCGCTCGGGATCGGCATCCTCGAGCTTGACCACCGCGAGGCGGCTGTCCTTGATGGCCTCGACGCGGACGCGCCCGCGCAGCGCCCCGGCCGCGGCCTCCTCGGACACGGTCAACGGCAGCGGCTTGGCGCCCGGGGGCGAGTTGCGGAGGAAGCCGGCGTCGTGGTCGAGGCCGAGCTGGCTGACCACCACGGTGGCGACCCGCTGCGAGGTCAGGATCTTGAACTGGGTCTCGTAGTACTCGTGGTTGTCCCAGGAGCTGCCGGAGCCCATGTCGACCACCGTCTCGACCTTGCCGCCCAGCGGTCGGGGCGGGTTGGGGTCGAACTGGATGGTGGCCGCGGCCTGGTAGATCTTGGTCTGACCGAGGGTGTAGAACGTCACCCCGAGGACCACCGACAGCGCCGTGACGACCGCCGTCGCCCAGTTCTTGCGGATGGTCTGCCAGATGACGGACTGACCGCCGCCGGCGTCGGGGCGGTCGGACCAGTCACGCGGGGGGCGCGACGCTTCGTTTTGAGGGGATTCAACGGTCACAAAAAAGGGTTCCACCCGGGCGGTGCTGGGGGTAGCGGACGGTACGTTGCTCCGGGCGCGTCCAAAGTTCAAGCTGGCTCGCCGGCGCCGCGATCCCGGCGGCACGGCCGGGGAATGAGGCGGGGTGGCGGCGGGGCCACACGGGGACGGCGCGTTGGTATCGATGCGCACCCGTCCTGGGGCACGCCCGAGAGCGCTCCCCGACCCGGCGAGAATGGCTGCCCCAGGCAGAACGGCGTAGAGTCCGCCGAAGCTGGCCATGTCACCGCAAGAGCAGCTCTTCGAGCACAGCAACGACGGGTTCCTGCTCGTCGACGTCGAGGGGCGCATCGTCGAGGCCAATGCCCGCGCCATGGCGCTGTACGGCTTCGCGAAGACGGATCTCGGCAAGCTCCGGACGACGGCGCTCCACGGGCTGGACTGCCCCGAGACCAGCGGACTCCACGACTCGCGACGCGACGGTATCTTCGTCTTCGAGACCGAGCACGTTCGCGAGGACGGGAGCGGCGTCGACCTCGAGATCCGCTGTCGCAGCGTCGAGCTCTACGGGCAGCCCTTCGGGGCCTGGGTCATCCGCGACATCACCGAGCACAAGCGTGAGCGCGCGCGCCTCGGCTTCTTCAACCGGGCCCTGAAGCTGCTGGGCGGCGTCGGGGAGGCCGTCGCCGACCTGCGCGACCGGCAGGCGCTCTTCGACGCGGTCTGCCGGGTCGCCACCGAGGCGGGGGGCTTTCCGCTCGCCTGGATCGGGGTCGTCGGCAAGGACGGGGTGACGATCGAGGTTGTGGCCTCCAGCGGGCCCGCGGTCGCCTACCTGGACGGGCTCCGCCTCGTCGTCTCGGACGAGCCTCAGGGACAGGGCCCCACCGGCGTCGCGCTGCGCACGGGGCGCGTGGACGTGTCGCGCGACTTCGAGTCGGACCCGCGCCTCGGCCCCTGGAGGGCGCGCGCACGCTTCCACGGCCTGGCGTGCTCGTCGTCCTTCCCGCTGCGGGTCGGCGCCAGGGTCGTCGGCGCGCTGACGCTCTATGCCGGGGAGCGAGAGTTCTTCGGGTCGGAGGAGGTCGGCGTCCTCACCCGGGCGACCGAGTTGCTGGCATTCGCCGTGGGGGCGATCGCGCGCGACCAGCGGGCCTCCCTGACCGAGGCGGAGCTGGGACGCCGCGAGCAGATCTTCACGGCAGTGGTGAGCAACGCGCCGGACGGGGTGGTGCTGTACGACCACGAGACCGGCCTCTTCACGGAGTTCAACGACGCCGCCTGCCAGGGGCTCGGCTATTCCCGCGAGGAGTTCACCAGGCTCCGCCTCGTCGACGTGCACGAGGCGTCCGACGCCTCGCGGATCGACGCGCGGGTGCGGCATGGCCTGGAGCACGGCTCGCTCCGCTTCGAGGCCAGGCACGTGACCAAGAGCGGCGAGCTCCGCGACGTGCTGGTCACCAGCCGTACCCTGCACTTCGACGGCAAGGACTACTTCACGGCGATCTGGCACGACATCACCGAGCGGAAGGCCACCGAGCAGCAGCTCCGCAAGCTCTCGGCGGTGGTCGAGCAGAGCCCGAGCTCCGTCCTGATCACCGACCTCGCGGGCAAGATCGAGTACGTCAACGACGCCTTCGTGACCAACACCGGGTTCACGCGCGAGGAGGTGATCGGCCAGGAGCCGCGCGTGTTCGACTCGGAGAAGACGCGGGGCGACGCCTACCAGGCGATGACGGAGGCGCTGGCCCGTGGGGAGCGCTGGCAGGGGGAGTGGATCACCCGCAAGAAGGACGGCACCGAGGCCATCGAGCTGGCCGTCGTCGGGCTGCTCCGCGCCGAGGAGGGCGTGTGCGGCTACGTCGGGGTGCGGGAGGACATCACCGCTCGCAAGCGCGCCGAGGAGGCCCTGCTGGTGCGGGCAGAGCAGCACCGGGCCATCCTCCGGACCGCGATGGACGGCTTCTGGGTGGTCGATCCGGAGGGCCTCCTGCTCGAGGTCAACGACGCGTACTGCCGCATGAGCGGCTACAGCGCGGAGGAGCTCGTGACCATGCGCATCGCCGACCTCCTCGCCCCCGATGCGGCCTCCAACGTCGCCGCGCGCATGCGGCAGATCCGGGCGCACGGCGAGTATCGCTTCGAGACCCGGCACCGCCGCAAGGACGGGAGCGTCTTCGACGTCGAGATCAGCAGCCAGCACAGCACCGCCGGCGGCGGCGCCTTCGTGGCGTTCCTGCGCGACGTCTCCGCGCGCAAGCAGCAGGAGGCGCTCCTGCGCAAGCTCTCGCTCGCGGTCGAGCAGAGCCCCGAGAGCATCGTCATGACCGACCTGGAGGCGCGGATCGAGTACGTGAACGAGGCCTTCGTCGAGGCGACCGGCTACCGGCGCGAGGAGGTCCTCGGGAAGAACCCGCGCGTGCTCAAGTCGGGGAGCACCCCGCCGTCGACGTACGCCGAGATGTGGGCGACGCTGACGCGTGGCGAGATCTGGCGGGGCGAGCTGCAGAACCGCCGCAAGAACGGCACCGAGTACCTCGAGCACGCGATCATCTTGCCGATTCGCCAGCCCGACGGGAAGGTCACCAACTACGTCGCGGTGAAGTCCGACCGCACCCGCGAGCGCGGCATGAGCCTGGAGCTGGAGGCCCACCGCGAGCACCTGGAGGCGCTCGTCGAGCGCCGCACCGCCGAGCTCGCCGCGGCGAGCCAGGCCAAGAGCGCGTTCCTCGCCAACATGAGCCACGAGATCCGCACCCCGATGAACGCCATCATCGGGATGACCCACCTGCTCCGCCGCGAGACCAGCGACGCGCGGGACGCGGAGCGGCTCGACAAGATCGCCGGCGCCGCCAAGCACCTGCTCGGCATCATCAACGACATCCTCGACTTCTCCAAGATCGAAGCCGGGCGGATGACGCTCGAGCCTGCGGTGTTCTCGATCGACCAGGTGGTCGACCACGTCAGCGCCATGCTCGCCGACATGGTCGACGCCAAGGGGCTCGACCTGGTCGTCGACGTCGCCGACGTGCCGCCTTCGCTCTATGGCGACGGCATGCGGCTCGGCCAGATCTTGCTCAACTTCGCCAGCAACGGCGTCAAGTTCACCGAACGTGGGAGCGTGGTGGTGAGCGGGCGCGTCGTCGCGGCGGAGCACGACAAAGCTCGCATCCGCTTCGAGGTGCGGGACACCGGGATCGGGCTCACCCGGGACCAGGCCGCCAGCCTGTTCGAGCGGTTCCAGCAGGCCGACGTCTCGCTCACCCGCCGCTACGGCGGCACCGGGCTGGGCCTGGCGATCTCGCGCCGGCTCGCCCACCTGATGGGGGGCGAGGTCGGGGTCGAGAGCGAGTGCGGGGCGGGGTCGGTCTTCTGGTTCGAGGCGAGCTTCGGGGTCCGCGCGGAGCACGTCCGCCCCGCCCTCGCGCTCGGCGCCCGCGCGCTCGTCGTCGATCCGGGTCGCAGCTCCGCCGAGGCGCTCGCTCGCATCCTGCGGGCGGCCTCCGTCCGGGTGGACGTCGTCTCCTCCACCGTCGACGCGGAGGTGATGCTCGCGCGCGCGGACAGCAAGGGCGTGCCTTACGAGTTGGCGCTCTTCCGGCCGCCGCCGGCGGACGGCGATGGACGCGAGGTCGGGCTCCGGCTCGCCGGGCTTCACCTCGGCAAGCCCCCTTGCCTGGTGCTCCTCGGTCGCGCCTCCGCCGCGGCCGCCAGGCACCCCGCCGAGGCCGGCTTCGCAGGCTTCGCGGCGGTCCCCTGCTCGCCCACCAACCTGCTGACGGCGCTCGCCTACATCCTTCACGCCGACGACAGCCTGGGCAACACGCTGGCGGGCTTCGTCTCGACCGCCGAGGTGGCGCTCCGGCCAGGCGCGCGCGTGCTGCTGGCGGAGGACAACCTCCTCAACCAGGAGGTGGCCCTGGCGGTGCTCCGCGACGTCGGGCTGATCGTCGACATCGTCGGCGATGGGCAGGCCGCCGTCGACGCCGTCGCCGCGCGCTCCTACGACCTCGTGCTCATGGATCTGCAGATGCCGGTGATGGACGGGCTGGAGGCGACCCGGCAGATCCGCGCGCTCCCCGATCGCCGCGATCTGCCGATCCTGGCGATGACGGCCAACGCCTTCGACGAGGACCGCAGCGCCTGCCTCGCCGCCGGGATGAACGATCACATCTCGAAGCCGGTCGACCCCGAGGTCCTCTATCGCACCATCGAGCGCTGGCTCCCGGCGGGCAGGCGCCCCACCATGGCTCCGACGACCTCGCGGCACCCCCTCACGCCTCGCCCGGCGGCGCAGGCCGACATGGTGCTGCGGCTCGCCCAGCTCGAGGAGGTCGGGGGCCTCGACGTGCGGGCGGGGCTGCGGGCGGTGCGCGGCGACGGGGTGCTGTACGTGCGCCTGCTGCGAGAGTTCATCGGTCGACACGGCGGTGACGGCGCGCGGCTGGAGGCGCTGCTCGCCAGCGCGGCTCGCGCCACCGACGTGCGAGACGAGGCGACGCGGGTGGCGCACGGGCTCAAGGGGGTCGCCGCGACCCTCGGGCTGCGCGTGATCCGCGAGCAGGCGATGGCCGTGGAGAGGGCGCTCCGCGACGGCGGGCCCGAAGGCGAGGTCCGCGCCGGGGTCCGCGCGCTGTCCGGCACCCTCACCGAGGCCTCGGCCGAGCTCTCGCGCCGGCTCGGGGCGGAGGAGACACAAGGCGGGCCGGTGTCGGTCAACCGGGCGCTGCTGCGTGCTCAGCTCGGCGCGCTGCGCGTGCTCGTGGTCGGAGACGACGCCGCGTCGGGCGATCACTACCGCACCATCCAGCCCGCCGTCCTCGCGGTGTACGGCTCGGCCGCCGGCGAGCTGACCCAGCAGCTCGCCGACTTCAACTTCGCCGGCGCGGTGGCGACGCTGGATCGGCTGCTCGCCGGCGACCCGTCGTAGCCGGCGGGGAGCTCGCCCGTCAGGGGCCCATCTTCTCGGGCAGCTTCTGGATCCACCAGCGGAGGGCGTCGGTGCTCGTCCATCCGTCGGCGAGGTGGGTCTCGGTGAGCTCGGAGAGGAGCTCCAGCGCGGTGGGGCGATCCTCGCGTGGCTTCGCCAGGCAGCGCATGATCAGGGCCTCCAGCGCCTCGGGGACGGCGGCCAGGGCGTGCCGCGACGGCGGCTCGGGCTCCTCCATCACGTGGCGCATCATGGCCGCCAGCGGGGTGGGCGCCTCGAAGAGGAACTGCGCGGTGAGCAGCCAGTAGGCGACGCAGCCGAGGGCGTAGATGTCGGTGGCCCCGTCGAGCTCCTCGCGGTTGAGGACGGCCTCCGGCGACATGAAGCCGGGCGTGCCGCACAGGGTGCCGGCGCTGGTGATCCGGGTCTCTTCGCTGGTGGTCCAGCGCACCACGCCGAAGTCGAGCACCTTGAGCACGTCGACCTCGACGCCGAGCTTGCACAGGAAGAGGTTGGCGGGCTTGATGTCCCGGTGGACGAGGCCGATGGCGTGCGCCTCGGCGAGCGAGCGGCACGCCTGGATGAGCAGGCTGACGACCCGCGCCGCGGGCATCCGGCCGAAGGTGGTGACCGCCGCGTCGAGGTCGATCCCCTCGAGCTTCTCCATGACGTAGTAGAAATCGCCCTCGTCGGAGACGCCGTAGTCGAAGAGCGTGACGGTGTGGGGGCTGCGGAGGTGCGCGGTGGCCCGGGCCTCGAGCTCGAAGCGCTGCTCCTGCTCCTCGCGATCGATCGAGGCATGTCCGCGGATCAGCTTGACCACCGCGGGCCGCGCGAGGAGCTGGTGGCGCGCCTCCCAGAGCGTCCCCATCCCCCCCTCCGCGAGCTTCTCGAGGAGGCGGTAGCTGCCGAACGGGATGCCGTCGGTGAGCACGCGGACGTCGATCTCCAGCGTCGAGCGCTGGCTGCGGAGCACGCCGCCGCGCACCACCTCCTCGAGCTCGCGGAGGTTGCCGGGCCACCAGTGCCGCGCCAGCGCCGCCAGGGTGTCGTCGGCGACGGTCTCGAAGGTGCGGCCGACGAGGCGGGCGTGGCGCTCGGCGAAGAAGGCGACCAGCGCCGGGATGTCGTCGCGCCGCTCCGCGAGGGTGGGGAGCCACAGCGTCTTGCGGGTCCGGGCGCGGCGGCGCCACGCCTCGAGGACCTCGCGCGGCTCGCCGCTGGTGCCGGAGGTCAGCGCCGAGCAGATGACCCGCACGTCCAGCGGGTGCGCGCGCCCCTCGGCCAGCGCGGCGTCGAGCGCCTCGATCAGCGCGAAGAGGGGCTCGTACAGGTCCGCCGGCATCCGGTGGATGCCTTCGAAGAACACCGTCCCGCCGCGCGCGCTCTCGAGACGCGAGATCGCGCCCGCGCGGTTGGCCTCGAAGATCGCGGGCACGTCCGCCGCGCGCAGCAGGGGGCACTCGAGGCGGAGCAGGGGGCGATCGCGCCGCGCCGACGCCTCGTGGATGGCCCGGGCCACCGCCTCGTCGCCGCACCCGGCGTCGGCCACGACGAGCACCGCCTCCTCGGTGCGCCCGAGCGTCGCGACCGAGGCCCGCAGGTCGCGCACCGGCGCCGAGGTGCCCACGAGCACCTCCTGCATCCGCCGCAGCGTGTCCTGCCGCGCTTCCCGCGCGAAGGCGAGCTCCCTGGCGAGCTCCCGGTTCCGCGCCTCCATCCCGTGGAGGAGCCGGTGGATCGCCAGGTGCGTGGTCACCCGCGCCTCGATCTCCGCGGGATCGAAGGGCTTGGTGACGAAGTCGACCGCGCCGAGCTCCAGCCCGCGCACGCGCGCCGCGGGCTCGTCGAGGGCCGAGCAGAACACCACCGGGATCTCCTCGAGCTCCGGGTCGGCCTTCATGCGCCGGCAGACCTCGAAGCCGTCCATCTTCGGCATCATGATGTCGAGGAGCACCAGCGCCGGGCGGGCGTGCCGGGCGATCTTCAGGCACTGCTCGCCGTCGGTGGCGACCAGGAGCGTGCGCCCGAGCTGGCGCAGGGTGCCCACCAGGATCCCGAGGTTCATCGGCGAGTCGTCCACCAGCAGGATGGGCGCGTCGTCGTCGGGGATGCCGCCCAGCCCGGCGCGCTCCAGCCTCCGCTCCAGCAGTCTCGGTTTGGTAGGATCCATCGGGGCTCTCGGTCCCTCCGCCCGGTCGAGGAGCGCTCTCGGGCGTTCCTCGGGATGACCGGGGCTCCCGGAGGAAGCTGTCAGGGCGAGCGCTCGGGGCCCTGGGTCCGGTAGACGTGGATCGGCAGCTGGATGTCTTGCCCCGCTGCGTAGCGCCCGAGATCGAGGATGTGATCCTTGCGCAGCGCCGTCCCGGCTCGCAGCAGGATCACGCCGGAGCTGGTGCGGATCGTGCGCGCGACGACCATGCCCGCGGTGAGGCTGCTCGGGGGCTGCTCGACGACCTTCGAGAAGGGGTCGCCGCTCTGCAGGACCTTGCGGAGGGCGTGGAGCACCTCGGGATCGACCTTGCCGGCGGCGAGCGTGGCGAAGTCCTCGAAGGTGAGCTCCTGTCCGGGCGCCGCGGGCTCGAGCTGGGCGAAGACATCCCAGCGGTCCGCGGCGGCGAGGATGCGGCTCCCGAGCGGGATGGACTCCCCGGTGAGCCGGTCGGGGAAGCCGGTGCCGTCGAGGTTCTCGTGGTGCCCGGCGATGATGGCCGCGGTGTGAGCGAAGCGCTCGCTCGTGGACAGCACCCGCGGCGGGACCGGGTGCGCCCAGTAGCTGCCGTCGGCCGCCGAGGACGGGGTGCTCCGCTGGAACAGGTGCCTGAGGTCGGCGTCGTGGAGGCCGATCAGCCCGATGTCGTGGAGGAGCGCGGCCACGTGGACGTCGAAGGCGGCCTCCTCGTCGAAGCCGAGCTGCTCGGCGATGGCGCGCGCGTAGAACGCCACCCGCTTGCAGTGGTTGCCGAGGAAGTCGTCGGCCTCGTTCATCAGGCCGTAGGCGAGGTCGATGGTCTCGAGGTAGCTGTGCTTCAGCTCCTGGTTGGCGTGCACCAGAGCGGCGGTGCGCTCGGCGACCTTGGCCTCGAGGTCGGCGTTGTGCCGGGCGAGCGCCGAGCGCGCGTGCTTGAGCTCGAGGTGGTTCTTCACCCGGGCGCGGACGATGGTCGGGCTGATCGGCTTGGTGAGGTAGTCGATGGCGCCGAGCTCGAGCCCGTGCCGCTCGTCCTCGCCCTCGCCGAGCGCGGTGACGAAGATGATGGGGATGTCGCGCCGGGCGGGGTTGGCCTTGATCTTGGCGCACACCTCGAAGCCGCTCATGCCGGGCATCATCACGTCGAGCAGGACCAGATCGGGCGGCTCGTCGGACTCGATGATGGCGAGGGCCTTCACTCCCTCGGTGGCGACGCGCACCCGGTAGTCCGGGCGGAGCACCCCGCTGAGCACGGTGACGTTCTCGGGGCTATCGTCGACCACCAGGATGGTCGACGGGGGGGCTTCGTGGCTGTCCGTGCTCATGATCCGCCTGGCACCCTGCGTCCTTCGTTGGAGGTTGGTACGGGCGCATCATACGCCGCGGCTCCCGCTCACGGGCCACTGTCCGCGTAGCGGTGCGCGATTGCCGCAAAGTCCTCGGCGGCGCCGGCGAAGGCGTCGACCGCAGAGGGATCGAACTGGGTGCCGCGCCCGTCGAGGATCAGCTGGATGGCCTGCCCGGTGGGCATCGGCGCCTTGTAGACCCGCTTGGTGGTCAGCGCGTCGAACACATCGGCGACCGCCATCAGCCGCGCGCAGAGGGGGATCTGCTCTCCCGCGAGCTGGTCCGGGTAGCCGGTGCCGTTCCAGCGCTCGTGGTGCCAGAGCGCGATCTGCCGCGCGACCTCCAGGAAGGCGAGCGCCGGAGGCGGGGGCGCGTCCGCGCCGGGCAGGCAGGTGACCCGCTCGATCGCCCGCGCGATCGCCGTGCCGCCGATGCGCGAGTGCGACTTCATGATCTCGAACTCGTCGCGGGTGAGCGGTCCGGGCTTGAGCAGGATGCCGTCGGGGATGCCGATCTTGCCGATGTCGTGGAGGGGCGCCGCCTTGACCAGCCGGGCCAGCGGCACGTCGGCGAGCTCGTCGGCGTAGCGCGGCGCCTGGCGCATCCGCTGCGCCAGCGCCTCGACGTAGGCCTGGGTGCGCATGGTGTGGTTGCCGGTCTCCAGGTCGCGGGTCTCCACCAGGCCCGCGATCACCGAGAGGCTCACGTCCTGGATGAGCTCGTTCTCGCGGGTGCGCCGCTGGACCTCCCCCTCCAGCCAGGCGTTCTGCCGGGCGAGCGCGGCGCGGGCGTGCTTGAGCTCGAGGTGGTTCTTCACCCGGGCGCTGACGATCGCCGGGCTGATCGGCTTGGTGACGTAGTCGATGGCGCCGAGCTCGAGCCCGTGGCGCTCGTCCTCGACCTCGCCGAGCGCGGTGACGAAGATGATGGGGATGTCGCGCCGGGCGGGGTTGGCCCGGATCTTCGCGCAGACCTCGAAGCCGCTCATGCCGGGCATCATCACGTCGAGCAATACGAGATCCGGCGGGTCGTCCGACTCCACGATGCCCAGCGCCCTCCGCCCCTCCGTCGCGACCCGGACTCGATAATCCGGGCGCAATAAGGCGCTGAGGACCGTGAGGTTCTCCGGGCTGTCGTCCACCACCAGGATCGTCGACAGAGCCGGAAGACTCGAAACGTGACCGTCGCCGCCCATGCTTCCCCTGTCGCCTCACGCCGTCCGCCCGTCGGCGCGGACGCGTGGGCCATCAAAACACGGGGACTATACACTGGGGTCGGATGTCCCTGCGGGAAAGTTGGCCCCCCATGGGCCACGCCGTACCGTCCCGCCCAATGCTCGGCGACCTCGCGAAGCGCGTCGTCAACGGGGCGGTGCTCTGCGTCGCCGCGATGGCCTTTTTCCTGGTGCCCCTCGGGCGCAAGACCCTTGCCGAGCACCTCGCCGGCGTGCTTGGCACCGGCCCCGCGCGGGAGGCCGCGGCGGCCTGCGCCGGCGCCGGCCGCCGCGTGGTGACGCGCGCCACCGGCGAGCTCAAGGCCCTGCGCCAGGAGCCCAGGGCGCCCGCGCCGGCCTCCCGGGATCTCGAGCCGGCGGATTGACGCCGTGACACCGGCGCCCGCCGCGTCGTGGCGCGGGGCGGGGGGCAGGGATAGGATGGCGCGGATGGGCGCGGACATGGCAGGCCCCAGCGTGGCTGTCCGCTCCTGGTTCGATCACCAGCTCGCGGCGCGCGCTCTGCGGACGCTCCTCGAGGTCACCGAGCCGGAGGGGGTGATCCTTCTGCCGGTCAAGGGCGTGCTCCTTGCCCGGACGCTCTACGCCGACGTCGGCGAGCGTCCCATCGCCGACGTCGATCTGCGGGTGCGTCCCCCGGATCTGCGGCGGCTCGCTCGGCTATGCCGCGCGAGCGGCTGGGCGCTCGCTCGGGGTAGCAAGCAGTGGGGCACCTTCGAGATCGAGATCGACCGGACGCTGATCGAGTTCGAGACGTCCATCGGGCCCCCGGGCGTGTGCGGCGTGACCGTTGCCGAGATGATCTCGCGCGCCACGCGCACCTCGGCTGGGCTCGGCTTTCCGCACCTCGAGCCCGAGCTGCACGACCATGCGCTGGTGGTGTGCGTGAATGTCTTCAAGGACAAGATCAACGACACGGTGCCCTGGGCGCTGGGTGATCTGGTGCGCCTCGCGCAGCAGCCTGCCTTCGATCCCGAGCGCCTGGCGCAGCTCGCCGCGCAGGCGTCGCTCTGCGCCGCAGTCTGGCTCGTCGCCGACTGGGCGGCGTCCGCGGGCGGCTCGGACGGCTGGCGGGAGGTGCGGGACCGCCTGGGCCCTACCCCGCCCCGCCCCCTGTATTTGCGGGCCTATCGCGCCCTGGCGGAGCGACCACGCAGCTCGCGGCTGGTCCTGCCGCTGCTCGCCCGTGCCGCGTCCGACCGGCCGGCGTCGCGGGCGCGCGCGCTTGCGCTCGGCGGTGCCGGGGTGCTCTCGTGGGCCTGGGTGCATGCGTTGCGCGCGGCGCGGGAGCGGATGGAGTAGACAGGCCGGAGTGAAAGCCGAGGACGCGACCGATGCCGGGATCTGCGGCGCGTGCGGCCTGTGCTGCGACGGCCTGCTCTTTAGCCACGTCGAGGTCACCCTGGAGGAGGAGCCCGCGATGCGCCGCCACCGCCTCCCCCTCTTCGAGCAAGGCGCCGTCCGCGCCTTCGCTCAGCCCTGCGCCGCCCATCACGGCGACCACTGCGCGGCATACGCCGATCGGCCGGAGCCGTGCGCCGACTATCGCTGCAACCTTCTCCGATGCGTCGATGCGGGGGAGACGGGGCGCGCCCAGGCGCTCTCACGGGTCGCCGAGGCGCGTGCTCTCGTGGACGGCCTCCGGGCGCTCGTGCGCCCTGCGAGCGACGACGGTGCCCCCCCACGAAACCTCTGGGACGCCCTCGCAGCGCAGATCGCCGCGGATGGCCCGCCCGCCGACACGCTCGAAGGACGACGCGCCCACCAGGTGCTCTTGCTGAAGAGCGGCGCCGTGGAGGGCTTCCTTCGCCGTCACTTTCACCGCGATCTCGGCCAGAGCAGACCTCCGCGATCCGACGCGCCACGCTCGGACCGCGAGCGAGCCTGACCGCTTCCGCACTCCCTCGCCGCGTGCTAGTCAATCGCCATGGCGCCACGCGAGGACCAGCGCTTCACCCTCTCCGCAGACGTCGTCTCCCGCGTGCTCGACGGCGACGCCGTTCTCCTCGATCTGGCCTCGGGCAAGTACCTCGGCCTCAACGCCGTGGCCACCCGCGTTTGGGAGCTGCTCGGGCAGGGCCAGGCCTTCGGCGCCATCCGCGCCGGGCTGCTCACCGAGTTCGAGGTCCCGGCCGCGGTGCTCGATGGCGATCTCGATCAGCTCTTCGCTGATCTCCAGGAGCGCGCCCTCATCCGACCTGCCTGAGATCGGCGACGATCGCCGCGCGCACGGCCGGGAGCTCGGCATAGGAGTGCCGGTAGGCGAGCCTGGCGACGGGCACGCGCGAGACGACCTTCTCAAGAAGGTCGAGCTCGCCGGCGAGGCGGGCCCGGTCGCTGGTATCGAGGCGGTAGAGGTGCGCCGTCAGCGCCACCAGCGCGTCCCGGCGGGAGAGGCGGGTGATCGCCGGTGCACCATCGGCAGCGGTGAGGAGGTAGAGGCGACAGAGAGGCATCGGGTCGGCAGCGACGGCGAGCGTCGCGCGCAGCTTGGCGGTGCGCGGGGAGGCCGGCGGGAGCGCGCCGCGATCGGCGAAGAGGGCGTCGGCCGACTCGGACCACAGCCGGGTGGAGGCATAGCTCGGGTGGGCGAGGATCTCGGCGCCTGCAGCCTCGACGGCGAGGCAGTCGTCGGAGAAGAGCAGCTGGCTGGCGCCCCGGGCGAGGCTGGACGCCAGCGTCGATTTCCCTGCGCCGGAATTGCCGAGGAAGGCGATCAGGTGCTGCCCCTCGAGCGCCACTGCGCTCCCGTGAAATGAGAACCGGCCGCGGGCATGGAGGGCGAGGGGCAGGACTTGATCGAGGAAGAGCTGCGCCAGCGTCGCCGGCGGGCACGCCTCGATGGCAGTGCCGACCACCTCGGCGCCGTCGCGCGCGATCCAGAACTCGGCGCAGCCTGGAAGGCGCAGCATGAAGCCGTCCGGTCCCGTGCCGAGCGACACACCGTTCGCCCGGTGATCCCAGGCTTCTGGCGTGACGCTGCTCCCTGCGGGACCGAGCCGGAACGCGATGCGGGCGCCCGTCGTCCCCTCGGAGACCACCGTGGCCGGGAGCGCGATCTCGCTGGCGATGTCAACGCCGCTCAGCTGGTACCAGGT
>Ga0302267_10000644_pt1 | contig 46928 bp, 43 predicted proteins | sample III_Bog_E1_3_FD_194555 | JGI IMG/M metagenome (GOLD analysis project Ga0302267, IMG submission 194555) | Peat permafrost microbial communities from Stordalen Mire near Abisko, Sweden - III_Bog_E1_3 | ecosystem: Environmental > Terrestrial > Soil > Wetlands > Peat | place: Sweden: Abisko...
CAGGCTAAACCGCCGCACCATGGAGCCGGACTTGATGGTGCGCCTACTGCGCGCTTGCATCTGCACACAAACCATCACTTACAAACAGCTTGTCGCCACGCCGGAGCTAGCGTGATATTCATCTTTTGGAATTCAATGCGGACGTTTGTGCGCGAAGAATTTGGCGGTGGCCCACCCTTGATCCGCCCATAATGATTGGTTTCCACCCGTCGCTTTTTTCCAGCGAAGGGTGGGAGAGCACGAACCTCGCCCAGCTTCAGTCGGGCCTTCAATCTCAATCGAATAAGAATTGTCGAGGCACGAATCCACCCGTCTCCCACGAAGAGAATCTCGCCCCTTCGCTCCGGAACAGGAAGAAAATGGATTGCGATTTCCTTGCGCAGAATTAAGGCCCATAAGCGCATGATGTCTTTAGGAAAGACCTTTTTCGAGGTCGATTTCCGGCCAAAAAACCAGCCAAAATCACCTCTACCCCCACCCCCCTATTAACTATTATCAGACTTGTAGCCTTTGAAACTGATGTAAGTAGCACATAATAATAACTATATTAAAATGCATAGTTAACTGATCAGTAACAGCAAAAGGCCGATTTTGGCCCTTTTTTGGCCGTTTTTGGGCCCTTTTTGCCCGATAATGCCGCAAAATCGATGCCAAAATGCCAGTGCGAAGACCCTCGACACTCCCCATGGCGAGGGCACATGAATCTCCGCTGGCCGGCGATGTTGTCAATCTAAAGGGGAGCAGCTTCCGTGCCTTGTGCACACCGGCCCAGATTGGCCGCTTTGGAGGGATTGTGCGATACTGGAAAAGCTCGATAAGCCGGTGCCAACCCTGCTGTCACCGGTGCTTTTGAGGTTTCCTCAACAGTCTGCGAGGAAGTCGTAATTTACTGATTCTACGTTGATTGCAGTGCAGCGCCGGGATGGCGGAACTGGCAGACGCAACGGACTCAAAATCCGTCGGCCCTTGCGGCCATGGGGGTTCGACCCCCCCTCCCGGCACCAAATAAGCATCTTTAGAATCAATAAAATACAGCCGCAGTTTTCGTTTGTGCCCGGAATGTGCCCAAAACGCTGAAGCAGTTGCCATTCGAATAGCCGCACATTTTGCGATGTTGAAGTTCGCTCGGCACACGATTCTTTCCGCTATCATCAGCGAAGCCGAAATTTTCGGCCAGGCGGGAGCGCCATGGAATGCTTCAAAGCTTCGGTTCATTACGGCGATTGGGGCGGTACGGCGGCGGCGGATGAGGCCAATCCTCGAAACGGGTTGTGGGGTTATCTCGAAGCACAGGGACTCAAGGGCGAAGACGAGTTCCTTGTGGCGGCGTCGCTGTATCGGGGCGCTCTGGGTGTAGGCGTCCTCGCATACCTCTACAAAGCCGCTGACATGGGTTCCGTTCGGGAAGAGCTTGTTGCGATAAAGGGACCGATCCCCGTCCGCCAGGTAAGGCTCGATCTGACGCTCGACCAATTCCTCGATCTGTTCGACCGCCTCAAAGTCATGCTGACATGGGACGGGCTCGGCCTGGACCGCCGCGAATACTCAATCGTTGAGCCATAACGCTGCGGTCGCGCACACTCGGCCGAGCAGGGACTATTGAACCCGCCCCGGTGCTTCGCCGGTCGTCCAGTCCTTGCCTGAATGAACCCGCGCCATCAGATCGTCGATGCGCGCCTGCCGGGCAGGGGACCACTTCGCGTAATGCTTGCGTACAATCTCCGGCGAGTTGCCGAGGATATCGGCGACATCCTCAAAGCTGGCACCGTTCCCGAGCAGTTCCGTCGCCAGGGTGTGCCGGAACCGATGCGCATGGGCGTGGGGCACCATCGACGCCTTGAACACCGACGCAAGGCTCCGCTCCGCTATGCCTTTCATTGCCCGCTCGGATGAAACGCCGTTCCAGAAGAACCAGCGCGAATTCTCCCCGCAGCCACGGGGCAGGGGTACCGTATCGAGAGCCGTTTTCAAGTCGGCAGGGATGGGGAGAAACACCGGCTTCCCGCTCTTCTCCGTACGCAGGAATATCCGCCACCGATTGCCGTCACGGCTCACACGTTCACGACCAAGAAGGGCAACGTCACCGATGCGAAGCGCTGTATATCGGAGCGCTAGTATCATCGCGCGGGCACGGAGCCGTTCATAGGGGCCGCGTCCGATGCCATCGCAAGCCTTGATGATCGACGTGACCTCCGCCGTCGAGAACGGCTCGACATCGTTCGGCTTGATGTTGCGCGGCGACTTGATGCGTTTGGCGATGTTCTCCGCACACCATTTACGGTCACGGCAGAAGCCGCAGAATTGCCGCAGCAGTTCCAGCTCCTTCATGCTCGTGATGGACTTCAGCGCACGACCGGCACGAAACGCATCGACGTGATCCGTGGTCAGCTCGTCTACGGAGTCAATCTTCCGGGCCTCGCAGAACGCCTTGAGATGGTTCAGGGTGTTCCGGTACTTGCGCACCGTCGAGTATTTGAGGGCTTCGCTCTCGCAGTGTTCGATGAACGCCGTTACAGCGTCACCGACCGCTTTGAAGATGTTCGCGTCGGGCGATTCTAGCGCCACGGCTTTCTTGCGGGCGCGGGCCATATCGCGCGTACCGAGGGACTGCCGCAGAACACGCTTGCCGTCTATATAGCCATCAGCCCAAAGCGGGCAGTTGCATTTGAGGACATCGCGCCCCCGCGTGCGGTGAGGGCAAGCCTTGGTATGCCGCCGCCAGATCGTCAACATAGAGTCGATTTTAGCGCGATTTCCTGGCATAAACACGCCTCGCCACAGATTCCGGTATGCGGAGCGTGACATATTCCCTGCGACCGCTGCGCGGAAACGAATTGCCGTATTTCAGGACGCCGGGTTCGTCGAGAAAGAGACGCCGGATGGTGCTTTCATGAAGCAGCCACAGATCGGCCAGTTGCTTCGGCGTGTAGTGGCGCTCGAAAGCAGTTTCCTCGATACGAATTGGCAAACGCTCACCCATAAGCGAAAGCCTTCCGTTGAACGCCGCGATTGCTCAGGCGACCGAAGGCACCTCCCGGCGACAGGGCAAGAGCGGTTGAGGCCGCTTGCGGAGCTGATCGTTCCAGTCTTTGAAGCCGAACGGCTCCTGCACTGTGAATTTCAAATCCAGGCGACCCGTGAGCGCCACGGCCTTGCGCACGACATCCGCCAGCTTCGCGCCGTCTTCGTCCGCATCCATGGCGGATACGATTTCACTATCCATGGGCATTCGCGCAGCGGCAGCCCGGATCAACTCCGGCTGTTGCGCGTTTGGCTTGCCGCCGATGCTTGCGTATCTGGCGCGATTGTCGGGAAACAGCACGGCATGGGAAAGCGCATCGATGGCGCTTTCACACAGCACCAGCCTGTTATCGCCAGCCAGTTCATGCGACAGCCATAGAGCCTTACCGCCGCCCGAGGCAAAGCCGGTGAAGCCGACGTTTTTGAGTTCATAGCCGGTGAGGCCCTCCGCGTCGAAATGCGGGAATACCGCATTGCCCTTGTCATCTATCCGTATCCTTCCCGCAAAACGCTCCAGAGCGAGCAGGGGGCCGGGCAGGGCGCGTTCACGCTCCAGATAGGGGTGAGTGTCCACAGCGTCTTTCATGCGCTCCCAGGCGGCTTCCACCTTCATCCGGTCCTTTTCGGTTTTGTGCAGTGGCTGGAAAACAGGGACCGCGACGGGAGGCTGTCCGATCCATGGCCGCAGTTCCTTCCGGGTCGCGCCGAGGCTCAATCCATGCCGGAATTGCACAAAGTCGATGATGGTGCCGTTGTCCCTCTCATCGCGCACCGAGAAATAGACATAATGCCCATCCGTGCCACGCTTGATAATGACCTTGTCATCGCTGACCGGGTGACGCATCACGGCGGTGCCACGACATGAGGCTTTGGCGTCGAGTTGATAGCCCTGCGACGCCGCGTAGGCCCTGAGATCGATATGTTTGAAACTTTCAAGTTCCGCGTCGAACATTTTCTTCTCCTGCTGCCCGCGTGTCCGCCGATCCTAGAGCGGAGTTTTCATTCCCTCAAGCTCCGATAAATCGGGCTTTCATTTCCCGCCTGGGGAAAGCTGCGGCCTCTGGGCCGTCGGCAGAGCCGCGCGCGCGGCCCCCGGTGTTTGCGTCGCGCGTGCCGCCGCCGGGGAGGGTTGCGATACACCTGTGAAGCTCGAATAACTCCCCGACAATGTGCCTCTGAAACCGCAGGCGTCGTAACAAGTGAAAGCATCGCCCTTGACTCTTCCTCCACAGACGAAGGCATTGCAGTTGCCGCAGCGAATGATGTCCTCCGATCCACACCACGGGCATTTCTCCGCGTGCAGCCACCGACCGTCGATCAGGCTGAGAGGGATTTCTTTCGCCGTCCCGCCGCCAGAAGCACCCGCGCCGGTCACACGCGCGCAGTCCTTCAGCTTGTAATGCCCGTTCGTCTTCGGCTCATAGAGCGCCACCCAGGGCCTGCCATGGACCGCGCAGATGCGGGTCGCGGCGACAAGGTTCTCGTGTATCTCGGGCTTTCTGGCCACAACACCGTATTTCTCGCCGATGGCGAGCGCCGCTTCGACTTTGTTCTTCATCTCGACCTTCCTCCCGCCCAGCCTCCCGACCAGGCGCTGCGTCCTTCGCGTTCAAGCTCGACGCGGTACTGGCTCGGCTCGACTTTGCCGGGCCTGTTCTGGCGCTGGACTTCCTCGTTCTCGCCGTATTTCTTCGCGATCTCCGTCCCCGCCTTGATCTTGTCTTCGTCGCTCATACGAACCACGACCTGATGCCTTCGAACAACCAGGACTCGGAATGTTGCAGCTTGTCGAGAAGTCCCGGCATGGCGTTTGTAACGCCGATGAGCGCGGTCCAGATCAATACGTACATTCCGACATCCGGCCTATCGTGGAAGCCAAGGACTCCGATCACAACGCCGGTGACGACAAGAATGCCCTTCATCACCACCGATCCAACGCCGCGCCTCGAAAATTCGGCGACGGCCCAATCCTTGAACCACAACAGGGACCCCAGGCCGAATATCCAGTCGAAGAGATGTTCCCAGGCGCGGAACGGAAGGAAGCCCGGAAACACCTCGACCATTGCCGGTATTGCCCAGAGGAATCCGCTGGCCGTGAACACGGTCCAGAGCAGTCTGACTTCCGGATACGACCAGAGCCTTTGCAACAACTCCTTCCCGGCGTTATCCGGGATCACATGTTGCCGAGCGTTCAGGAGTTCGACCGCTTCGGCGAGCTTGCGATTGTCGTCTTCCAGCTCCTCGATTTGCCGCCGCAGATCGTCGGACCCGGCATCGTTGCCGAACGCGCCGTCGAGTGCTTCCAGAACGCTCAGATCGTTCTCGTCGCACATCCTGAACGCCTGATCCGCCGCCGCATGACGCTCGCCTTCGCGGTTCGATCCGACGAGCGAAATCACCTTCTTGAATTTCATAAAGAACGCCGAACTGACGCTCATAAATCCTCCTTTCACGACTTACCGGCTGAACCATCCGGCCTTTCTGAAATAGGGGTTTCGACCGTAGCCACTGCATTCCTTGGTGTACGGCTTCCGCCTTGCCTTCACCACACCGGGGACGCCTTCACAGAACAGCAGCATCTGATCTCTCGGCAGCGCCCGAACTTCGTGTGGATGGATGACGGGACGAACGACCGGCGATGCGCTGTTCGTGACATGCGGCTCACCCGTCCGGTGGTCAATGGAAACGCTGCGATTTGCGCTCAGAACCTGCGTTACCCCGGCCATTTTGGAAGCCATGTCCATCGTTGCCTGATCCCGAGCGCCGAAAAGGGCGATCACTCCGGAGTTCTGAAGCACCGTCTGCCAGGCGTCGCCAAATTGCTTCATAATCTGCGAAACGTCCTGGTACACCGCGACGATTTGCAGCCCGGCAGCTCCGGCGGCGAGGCCGAACGCATCCTGCCACGCCTTGCTGTAACCGATCTGGCTCATCTCATCGATGACGGCGACACAGGGAACCCTTGCGCCGCGTTGCCCTTCTTCAAGCGCGCAGTGAAGCGTCCAGCCGGACAGCAGAGAGAAAGTTTTGTTGTCATCCATGCGGTTCAGGGGAAGACATAAGCTCAGGGTCATGCCAGGCACCCTTTTGACATCCCGCAGGCTTACGTCCGCCGCCATAAGGCTTTCGGCAATGGCGCGTTTGCTTAGGAACTCGGTCTGCGTTGTCGCCGTCGAAATGATGCCGTTCAGTTCCCGGCTCTCTTCGGCATCCTCCGCCGCATAGCGCGAGAAGGTCTGGCGCAGGTAAACGTCCGGCAGAGTCACGGCCCATCGCGCGAATTGAAACACCGACCGGCCTGTCGCTCCCGTCAGGATATTCCGCGCCGTCGGCAGATTCTTCTCCGAAGGTTTGCCATACTTGACCAGCGCCTGAACGATTCCCGCGAAAAGAGCTTTGCCGGACGGTCCCCAGTGAGGATCGTCGTTCGCCGCCTTTTCATCCCAGAAGGTCGTGACGAGTTTGGCGCAATCGGCCTCGACCGTTGGCGAGCGAGGATCGATGTCGGCCATGGGATTGATGCGAACTTGCCGCGTGCCCTCCATGTGATCCAGCCAGATTTTGTAAGGGTTCCAGGCATAGACGGGGCCATGCTTCCTGCGCGACTTGCCGACGATGCAGGTTATCTCCCCTTTCGGGTCTACCAGGAGCAGGGCGTACTTTTTGGGCAGGGTCATTATCAGCGTCCCGAGTAGCGTAAAAAGCTTGCCTGCCCGCGCGCTCGCGATAACCGTAAGGTGGCCAGGGCCGCAGTAATTGATGACCTTGCCCGATAAGGTGCGACCGAGCCGGAAACCTCTCGAACCGAAATAGCCGCCCGCCTTCAATGCGCGGTCGGACGCGAATTCCGCCGCCGCCTGCGTCTTTTCCGGATTGAAGTCATAGGCCCGTTCAACCCTCTTTCGCCGCGCGTCAACGATGACAATACGGAAAACAATCGCCGCGACCGCAGCTATGAGAAGAAATTCGATAACGTAGTCCATTTCAGAGCCATCCTTTCCCGGCCAGAAACGCGCGGTCGCCATCGCGCAATTCCGCCGATTGCAAAACCTGTTTCAACATGAGGCGAAAGTCCGACGACTGACCGGCATAGCGGACCAGAGCCTCGCCGATCACCGCCGCCTCACGGGCCTCGTCTTTCTCCCGGCGCTTTTGCTGACGGACCTTTTCCGCCGCAATGGCTTCTCGCAGCGCGGCTTCCCTTTTGCGGAGAACATCGAGTTTGCTCGACGCTGTGTTTTCCATGGCACCCCTCCAATCGTTTACGCCGCTTCCTGTGCCGCTGCTGAAAACGTAGAACTCCACAAGATTCCTGTCCTTCCCCGAAAACAGATCGTTTCCAGCGCAGCTTCACCGGCAGGGCAGACCCCGTCCTGAAGAGTTTCTGAATTTCCTTCAGGTACAATGTGGCCAATGGAAAGACACAGAACTTTCACGTTCGGCAGGGAGTGCGGCACCGCATTCAGATTGCAGGTACGCGACAACGACGGCAGGAGAAATCTGTCGCTGACCCAGGGCGGGCGTTCAATTCACGGACTGTCGCCGCAGGCGCTTGAGCTTATGCAGTATCTGCTCGACCGGACCGGGAAAGATTGCTTCAGGGACGATATCCTCGATGCCATCTCACCCTCGTCCGACCACAATCTCGTGGACAAATACATCAGCGATTTGCGGGAGAAGCTGTCACCGGATAAGGCGGACCTTGAAAAGTACATCGAAACCGTCGCAGGCGGTTACAGGTTCCGGCTGGAGGTCGAAACGCACGGCGATCTCGGTTCGATGGACGGATTTTCGGAGTGGAACAAGCTGCGGTTTCACGAACTGATGGGCGAGTTGAAGCGCGGGCCTGAAGAGGGCGAAGACCTGCGAATCGTTACGACCGGGATCAGCCCGACCCTCGACATTCTGGATTTTCGCGGGCTTCTCCGCAAAGGCCTTCGCATAAAAATCCTGTTCCTGAATCCGGCAAACAAGGATCTGTGCGAAGCCCGCTATGGCCTCAGAACCGACAAGACGCCGGAACGCTGTACGCGGGAACTCCAGGATCAGATTGGCGACATACACGCGATTGCGCGGCAATACGCATCCGGCGACCGGACGAAGAACGAAGGAAGTCTTGAATACGGCCTCTCCGACGCAATGCCGTGCGGTTTTGTCATACACACAACGCGCTGGGCGTTGTTAGGCATCTTCCTCGCGCACACTTCCTATTCGGACGGTCCGATGTTTGAAATACGCTCCGAGACCGTGGCGTGGAAACAGCTTCACGACGACTGGAAAGCGCGATGGGAGGCGGCCCGAAAGCCTGTCACACGAAAGACGAGCGCCGACCGATCCGTTCCTTCCGCGCCGCTCTCCATCTGAAATTCCTTCATCGTTTCGACAGCTTAACGGCTGACCGGCATTCATAGCGCGGGAATGACGCAGGCCCGGACATGGGTTCACACTTTTTCCATGTCGCAACCGATGCAACATCGCCTTTCCCGAGTTCCCCTTCATGCGCGGGCCGATGTTCGATTTCGCCGGGCGTGTATCCGTGTAAGGTGTTTCCTGCCTTCCGGTCCAGCGGGCTGCACAATCGCAACCTTACCCGATGCAAAGTCTGGCGCACCCGGCGTGCCTGTCAAAGGGTTGTTTCTCGGAATTTTCATTGCGTGCTCCCCCCGCTTTCGCGGGGGTTCCTCGCGCAAGCAAATTCCTGCGATACCGCTGCGCGCCTGTGACAGTCCCGCCTATTGGGTGCGCTTTGTCCTTTGCATCGGTTGCGATCATGCAGCCCAGACACGAAAGGAAACACCATGTCCGACACAAAGAAACCCGCAGCGAAAATCAACCTTTATCCGGTATCCGCTGCCATCTGGCGCAAGGAAACCGACAAGAGCGTTCTCTACTCAGTCACGTTCGAGAAGAGCTACAAGGACAGTTCGGGAAAGTGGCAGTCCTCGTCGAGCTTCAGCGAAAGCGAGCTGTTGCTCGTGGCGAAGGCCGCAAACCTGGCTCACGACGAAATTCAGGAACAACATCGTAAAGACCAGCACGCCGCTGCATACGTCGCAGACGCTTCCTAGCAGAACGGGGCAGGGCGCTCTCACGGGTGCCTTGCCCTTTTTTTCTGTCACGCATCGATGCACTCAATCGTATGCGGTCGGCATCGCTCCACAAATCAAGACATCTTCTTCCCTACTGCCCGGCGCGCAATTGAGAGTCACAGCGCATCGCGCTTTGACTCGCTCATCGCAGTGTTGCGCGCCCGGATTGTTCCGCACGCGCAACACAAATTTATTTGCAGCGAATCAAATTTTTGATTCCATTCGCGGGATGAAGTTTGTAGGCCCACATGTAGAGCAGCGGACAAGCTGTGTGTTGTATGACCGCGCATCCTTCGGAATGCCCGGCCAGACAACACGCTTGCGAGGTGGCTCCGCCCCCGTCGACCCCCGCCAAAGAGGGGGCTTGTCCCCTCTGTTGGATACTCCCCGGCAACTCTGCGGAGGTCGCGTATGAGCGACACGCAGAGCCGCACACCGCAAAAGAAGAAGCGCAGCGGAAGCGAAAAACGCCAGCGCGCGAAGCCCATCAGCGTTCGCGTCAATGACGATGAACGCGCGAAGATTGAGGCCAACGCCGCCGCCGCCGACCTCTGCCCGAGCGCTTATCTCCGTGTGGCCGGGACCGGCACCCAGCGTTCCAGCGAGCGCCGCCGTCCGACCGTGGACATGACCCTGCTGGCGCAGGCAATGGCCCAGGTAGGCCGCATCGGCGGCAACCTGGCCCAATTCCTCAGGCTGGCGAACCGTGGCGAGATCGTCGCCGCCAACGACCTCGACGCCGCCGTGCAGGAGGCCCGCGCCTTCATCGCCGAGGCGCAGAAAGCCTTGAGGGGCTGACGCCATGATTATCAATGGCCGTTCCCGCAGATGCGTGTGGTGGTGGTCTAAACATCTTCAGGATGAGAACGAGAATGAGAGCGTCCGCGTCGTGAAGATCGAGGGGCTTGCATCCGAGAATATCCATGATCTTCTCTGCGAGATCGAGGCGCAGGGTCTGGGAACCAGGTGCAAGAATCCGCTCTGGATTGCGGCCATCAATCCCGGCCCGAAGGAATATTTCTCGGAGCAGGATCGTGACCGCGCCCGCGAAATCCTGGAGCAGGAGCGCGGCTATCAGGGCCAGCCTTATTTCATGGTCGAGCATGAGAAGAAGGGCTGGAAGCACTGGCATGTGATCTATTCGCGCATCGACGCCGAACACATGCGCGCCCTGCCTGACGGCCTCGACGCGAAAGTCTGCCATGCCGCCGCCCGGCGCATCGAGAACGAGCTTGGGCTTCAAAAGGTTATCGGCCCGTTCGACCGCGAACCGGGAATGCCGCGTCCGCCGCGCGCCCCGGAACCGTGGGAGATGTACCGGGGAATGCAGACCCGGCTGGACCCGCGCGAGATCACAGCGGAAGTGACGGCACTGTTCAGGCAAAGTGAAACCGGAAAAGCCTTCAGGGCCGCGCTTGAATCCCAGGGCTATCAACTGGCGACCGGCAAGCGCGGGTTGCTCATTCTGGACAGCGCCGGGAAAGAGCACAGCCTCGCGCGCCGCATCGACGGCATCGACACCAAAGAACTCAACGCCTTCATGCGCGATGTGGATCGCCAGACCTTGCCGACCGTAGAGCAGGCCAAGGAGCGATTTCAGGAACGGAAGATCGCGGGTCTTGAAGCTGACCGCGACACCGTCAGGCATGAGATCGAATGGGAAGAAAAACTCGCCAGAGCCGCGATTGCGAAAGAGGAAAAGGAACGGCAATTCATCGAGCCGGAGGACAAGACAAAATCGCGCGACCAGGAACGCGGGGCAGGGGCGGGCAGTAGGAAAAAAGAAAGTCACGAGGAGTGGGAGCGGAAGGCCGAGGCCAGGCGGCAGGCCACGAATGAAAAACACTGGCCGGTCAATCCGCCGACGCATGACGGATGGCCGTCATTCGAGAAGGCCGCAGAACACGCAACTATCGACCGCCGAGCCGAAAATCTGAGAGGTGCGCCCAAACATTTATGGGATGCGTGGCTCCAGAGCGACAGTGCCAAAGCCTTCGCCGCCGCCCTCGACGATAAAGGCATCATGTTCGCCAAAGTGACGAAGGATGAGGCCGAACGCTTTCACCGCGAAGCCGAGTTCGCCAAGGCAATCGGCAGATATGCACCGCGTTTCAAAGAGGATGAAGTCATTGTCGTCACGGAGCCGCGCCGGGAATATCACCGCAACGGCGAGTACGTTAGTCCGAGCCGCTTCCAAAAGATCGATCCCGCACTCGCATGGAAGTTCATGAAGGGCCTTGGAGGTTTGGTTACGGTGCAGGGCGTCGATGCCACGGTTCAGGTTTCCGATAAACGAGCGATGCAACGCGCCGCCGACCGCGAAGCGGCCCGCATGGAACGTTCGACGGATACCAGGGATTATTCCAGACCCTATCGCCATCAGGCGATCAAGGGGAAGGTGGAAGTCGCAAAGAGCGCGGCCCGGACAATCGGCAAGGCGTTCGATGCCTTCAGCGATGCTTTCGATTCCATGATAGCTCCAAAGCTGACGCCGGAGCAGATACGCGAAGGCCGGAGAGCCGCAGCGCGCCGCGAGCACCAGGCGGAAGACGCCATCGACTTTCAGCAATACACCGCCGACAGCGCCGGACGGCAGCGGCGGCAGGAAGACGAGCTGGAGGCCGCCCGGCAGCGCGAACGAGAGCGAGGCGGGCGAGACCGATAGGAGCCGTGGCAATCGGGAAAACCACGGCAGGAACCGGAGTCCCAGGCATTACAGAAACATCACCGACCTGACCGACTTTACGAGGCGTCAGTTCCGGCAGGCTGCAAACTCATTGACGCGCCGCGCAAATGAACCGCCACGAGTACAGCGCCGCCGCAGCGACACGGGCGGAGGACTGGCGCCCACGCAGATCATGCCGCGCCCCGTCGAAATGCCGGAGGCGAACTTCGAAGACGCCGAATTCTTTTGCGAGACTCTCGACTGCATGAACCCCTGGTATGAACCGGGGAGTTATTTCTACTATGACGACGCATTCAATGTGCCTGATCAGACCGACGTTTCCCTTCACCTTCAACTGTGAGAGACCCCTATGACAGACCCGAAAGCACACACCCATATCGCGTATGGCCGCATCCAGTTTGGCAGGAGGTTCGGCCCATGGCTTGAAATCGGCGTGGGACGGCTGGACAGCAACGGAGTCTTCCACGCTATGCCTAATCGTGCTCCCACCGGCGGGGCATTCAGCGGCTATACCTATTACGCCCCGATTGGCGCGCAACCACCGCAGTCCGAGCCCGAGCGGCCCGGTGAGCCTTCCGAAGACGAAAGCGATTAGCCCATGGCCCGCCCGTCTTGTATCTGCCGGATGGAAGCTATGGACAGCGGACTCAATTCATTGCAAGCTGCCTGACCATGAAAGGCCTTCAAAGGATTACCCCCGTGAGACGACTTCCCGCCATTCTTGCATTTCTTGTCATACTGCCCGTTCAGCCCGTATGCGCGGGTGACGCTTCACCATCCTATGTCGAGCTTTCAGACGCTCCGACGATCACCGTGGACTGGAGCAAAGGAGATTCGCAGTCCGTCATGCTTGGCGGCAATCGGACCATCGTTTTTTCCAACGGTCAAAAGGGCGGAAAATATCTCCTCATCCTCAAACAGGATGCTCACGGCTCGCGCACCGTCACATTGCCGTCTTCCGTGCGCTGGCCAGGCGTGACGCCGCCGGTTAACCCGCCCTTGCTCACATCCACGGCGAACAAAACCGACTACATCGACTTCTTCTATAACGGCGTCACATACGACGTGTTTGGCCTCACGCGGAACTATTGACGCCATGCGCCGATGCGCCCGCTCCATCGTTTTCGTCCTAGTGCTTGCTGGGGTACTATTCTGTCCGGTTCCCTCCACTTATGCCGTCATCGTAAACGGCGAAAACGCAAAGGATCTTCTGGGGCAATTCTCGACCCAGTCCACGGACACTACTCCCAGCTACACCACACACTGTATCGAGAACGGCGCTTCGCCGATCGGATTTGCTAACAACGCGGGCATCCAATCTAACCAGATACCCTACGGGGTCGCTTTCGATTTCACCAATCACTGGCTGTTCGCAACGGATTCTTACAACGGCCGCATTCTGGTCTTTCCGCTCAACAGCTCGACCAATCTCGTTTCCAGCAAGACGCCGAGCTACTATCTCAATGTGTCAAGCTCGATTTCCTGCGTCCCGCTTACTAATTTCTATGATCCCGCCGGGCTTGCGGTCGATCCCGTCAACCATTGGCTCTATGCGGGCGCTTCCTACAATGGGGTCGTTTATGTTTTTAACACCTCTTCAATGAGCACCGGGGAAACGCCGAGTTACGTGCTGGGCGACACAAGTATGGGCAACTATACCACCGGCACCACGCAATCGAAGATGAATGGGCCCACTGCGCTTGCGCTGGATGTCGCCAACCAGCTTCTCTATGTTGCCGATTCCGGCAACAACCGGGTGATGGTGTTTCCGGCGAAAGGGAACGCCAGTTGGGGCGGCAACGGCGAGAACGCGCTGTACGAACTTGGCGTGCCCAACGGCGCGGGGGATTTCACTACCCAGGGCTCCGCCGCCGCAACCCAGTCAACATTTGGTCCAGTGGGGCTGGCATATGACTCCACGAACCAACTGCTTTATGTCTCCGATGGAAACAACAACCGCGTGCTGGTATTCCCGGCCTATGGGAACGGCAGCTGGGGCGGCAACGGCGAAAACGCGACTTATGTCCTGGGCCAGAGCAATTTTACGAACAACAGCATCAATGAAGGTAACAACAACTACTACCCAAGCCAGTCGTCGATGTGGTATCCGAGCGACGTGGCGGTGGACCCGGCGCACAATCTCGTCTACGTGGGAGATATGACGAACGGTCGTATCATGGTGTTCAGCACCGTGAGCCTCAGCAACGGTGAGAACGCGACTGCGGTTCTCGGCGAGCCGAATTTCGTCACCGGATGGCGTAACCAGGGCTCGGGTGGCAATACCTCACGGAGCCTCATGGATGGCCCGGCGGGCCTCGCGATTGATCCCACGAACCAGCTGCTTTATTCGAGCGATTTGATCGATAGCCGCATCCTGGAATTCAACGTCAGCAGTCTTCCCAATGCCCAGTTTTCCACCGTGACCCAGAACGGCAATGATGGCTGCGCGATTTCCAGCCTTGGTGCTCTTTATTGTTGGGGAAACAATCAGTGGGGTGAGGACGGACTTGGCAACCAAAGTACGGCACTCAACACCAATTCGACAAATTTTATCTTCGCGCCGCAACAAGTCGGCACCGCAACCAACTGGACCGTCATTAGCCAAGCCATCGGCACCGATAACAACATTTATGATGCCGCCGGTTGCGGCGTCGCGGGCGGCGCGCTTTATTGCATGGGAAACAACGCCTATGGCGAACTCGGCGTCGGCAATACGACGCAGTATTATTCGCCGCAGCAGGTCGGTTCCGCGACCAACTGGACCGCCGTCAGCACCAGCGGCACGGATACCTGCGGCATCGCGGGCGGGAAACTTTATTGCTGGGGCGAAAATCTTTATGGCGAGGTCGGGAATGGCGCGCCCAACAGCAATGCTGTCTTCGTAACCTCGACGACGACCAACGGCGGTTTCGGCTCCGTCACCGCCGCGAACACCGCCTGCCAGAACGCCTCTACGACGGGCGGAAGCATAGCACCCGCCGGGACCTATCTCGCCTGGGCCTCTACCATCAAGACCGGAAACACCGGGGCCAACGATCCCTATACGACCTTCACGAATAAGACGCTCCCCTATAAGGATGTCGCCGGCAACCTGATTGCAGCCAGCTGGAACGGCCTGCTCAGCGGCACACTCCTCCATGGCATCACGCTGGATCAAACCGGTACGACCCAGTCCGGCGTTGCCTGGACCAATGTTTCGGGCACCAGCGGCCAGGCCAGCACGAACGGCTCCTCGACAACCAAAAACTGCGCCGCCTGGACGGTCGGCACCAGCGGCGACTCTGGCAATACCGGCACCCTCGGTTCGACCAGTTCCACATGGTCGAAAAGCTCCAGCACCTCTGCCTGCAACACAGCGGCGCATCTCCTCTGCTTCGAGCAAAGCACCGCCACGAACGAAGTCACTTCGCCGGTGCAGATCGGCTCCGACACCACTTGGACCGTCATCAGCCAGGGCGGCTATGACACCTGCGGCATCGATAACGGCAAGCTCTATTGCTGGGGACGTAATTCGGCTGGCGAACTCGGTCTCGGCAATACCACCGAATACACGACGCCGCAGCAGGTCGGCGTGGCCACCAACTGGATCGCCGTCAGCCAGGGCGGGCAGGACACCTGCGGCATCAGGGGCAGCAGCGGCAGCGGCGCTCTTTATTGCTGGGGAGGAAACTTTAACGGCGAACTTGGCCTCGGCAACAGCACTTCATACACAACGCCGCAACAGGTTGGCACCGACACCACCTGGACCGCTATCTCTGTTAATAACATTGACAATGGCTGGAACGGCGATGCCTGCGGCATCGATAACGGCAAGCTCTATTGTTCGGGCTATAACAATAACGGCCAGCTTGGTCTCGGTAATACGACAAATTACAACACATTCCAGCAGGTCGGCGCACTCACCACCTGGACCGCCGTCAGCCAGGGCTACCAGAACACCTGCGGCATCGCGGGCAGTACTCTCTATTGCTGGGGAGCCGGGGGCAACCAACTCGGCCTCGGCTATACTTACGCCCAATATGAGACGCCACAGGCCGTCGCCATCTTCGACCTGAACGTCGAGAACGCCACCGACGAAATCGGCCAGTATGCGAGCCAGACTTCCACCGCGACGGTCAGCTGGTTACAAAACAGCCCGGAAAACGGCGCGAACGCTCTCAGCTTTTGGTGTCCCGTTGACATTACGATGGATCCCGTTAATCACTATTTCTATGCGGGAGACGCCTGTAACGCACGAATTCTCGTCTATCCGCTCAATACCGACAATTCCTTTTCGACCGCGAGTGGAGGACACACGGCGTCCTATGTGCTGGGTCAGTCGGGCTTTAGTCCGTCGATTCTGCCTAGTTTCTGGGAGGATAACTGCACGGCCTCGACTATCAGTAATAATATTACGAGTTTGGCCTTCGACCCGGTAAACAGCCGGTTGTTCGTGGTCGGTAGTGCTTATAGTGACCGGGTCATGATTTTCGACAACATGTCAACACCCAGCAACAACATGGCGGCGTCCTATGTGCTCGGTGAGACGGCCCTCACCAATTGCTCTTTTGCCAACACCCCGACGCAATCCACATTCGGCACCGCGTGGGGCGCGGCCTATGATGCCGTGAACCAGCGTTTGTTCGTTAGCGATAGCGGCTGGACCAACAGCGGCCAGGGGAACCGTGTGCTGGTGTTCAACGTCGCGCCCTCGTACCTTTCTAGTGGCACTGGCGGTTCTTGTTCCAGTGGCAGTTATGGGAACGGAGAGAATGCCTGTTATGTTCTGGGCCAGAGCAATTTCACCAACACCGGCACCGGCACAAGCTCCACGACGGTTGATGGTGTAGATTATCTCGCTTTCGACCCGGTGAACCAGCGCCTGTTTGTTTCAGATACCAGCAACAACCGCGTGCTGGTGTACAACGTCGCGCCTTCGGTCATATCGAACGGCGAAGCCGCCTCCTATGTTCTCGGCGAGCCGGATTTTGTAACCAGCACCGGCGGCTGCGCCCAGAACTACCTGGGTGCGCCGGGGGGGATCGCCTATGACACCACCAGCAACCGTCTCTTTGTCTATGACGGATGGTGCGGCAGCGTAGTGGTTTTCAATGTCGGGCCGGGCGTCATTCAGAACGGCGAGAACGCTTCGTTCACACTCGGGCACAATCAGGCTTTTGCGAACTCGTATTGCGGAGGAAACGTCTTTAATTGCAACCAAGGCAGCACGACGCAGAATTCATTCAACACTGGTTGGCAGGCATCTCTTAACTACGATCCCGGCAGCCAGCGGTTATTTGTGGTGGATGGCCGCAACAATCGCATTATGATTTTCGATGTCAGCTTCGCCAACCCCAATTTCTTCCCGCTGCTGCCGGATTGATTGTCCGCTGTGATTTTCACTGTACTCCGTCAACGTTGCAGCGGGGCCAACGATAACCGGCGAACCTTGGGTTTGGCCTCCGGAGTGCCAGTCCCGGAATGCTCAGGTGCTCATAATAATCCGCTCGACCTCATCGAAAGAAACCCGGTCGTCCCTTCGGTCAGAGAGGCCGGATGTCAGGGGTGACTCAGGCCTTATGCCTTGGTATAACTGATTGCCATCCGTTCGGAGCCATCCATGAAAACCATCAATGTTCTGATATTCGCCTGTTTGGTGGCCCTGCTGTTTCCTCCCGTCATGGCCCAGGCCCAAGCGCTCGCTTCGTCTACACAAAACACGGCATCGCAAACTTCGGTGCCTAAATTAGCGCTTCGCGATCCCCATGCCTTGCAACAATACAATCAGGCGCAGTGCGACCGTCATTTTCACCTACGGAAGATACCCCAGCAATATTACGGCTCATTTATGAAGCAATGTATGCAAACGAGACGGAGCTTGATGCATGTGTTGCCAAACCCAGGGACAACGACGGCCAAGACAGCTGCCCCGAAGCGAAACGGCGGGACTGACCAGGACGCTGCGCCAGTACAGCCTCAGCAGTGAGCATCCCAAGAACGATATGATCCAGACTGCGCCGTGTCGATTGGGGTAAGTTTCGGGAAGAAAAGCTAACCAGGCAAAACGCGGGCTTGCGCGTTCCACAAATCAATACCAGGCGTCAGTTCCGGCAGGTTGCAAACTCATTGACGCGCCGCGCGAATAAACCGCCACGAGTACAGCGCCGCCGCAGCGACACGGGTGGAGGCCTGGCGCCCACGCAGATCATGCCGCGCCCCGTCGAAATACCGGAGGCGAAGTACGGTGACGACGAATTCTTTTGCGAGACTCTCGACTGCATGAACCCGTGGTATGAGCCGGAGAGCTATTTCTACTATGACGACGCATTCCATGTGCCTGATCAGACCGACGTTTCCCTTCACCTTCAACTGTGAGAGACCCCTATGACAGACCCGAAAGCACCCACCCATATCCCGTATGGCCGCATCCAGTTTGGCAGAAGGTTCGGTCCATGGCTTGAAATAGGCGTGGGACGGCTGGACAGCAACGGAGTCTTCCACGCTATGCCTAATCGTGCTCCCACGGGCGGGGCATTCAGCGGCTATACCTATTACGCTCCGATTGGCGCGCAGCCGCCGCATTCCGAACCTGAGCGACCCGGTGAGTCGTCCGAAGACGACGACGCATAACCGCTACCTGACTCCTGAAGGGCCTTTATCCATTCCGGCCCCTCCCGCACTGGCTTACCGCATTGATAATCTTTGCAGTTTTATCCATCCAAACCAACGCCGTAGAGAGGTGAACAGGTTCTTAACCAAATCCCGCGTAGACTTTGCCAACGGAGAGAAAATCGGCTATAGCTTTGCCGAGTTTACAACGCCTGAATAAGACAGTTGAGGCCGACATATAAATCGAGTTTTACTAAACACTAAAACAGGGTGTACGCCATGTTCAAAAGAATCCCTTTTCTTGCGGTTGGCATTTTGATCATGGCGACTTCATCGCCTTCCTATGCCATGGGAATATACGGTGGAATATACGGTGATAGTGGTGATAGTGGTGGTGGTGGTGGTGGCGGCGGTTGTACGCCGGTCGTAACTGGCGCTTGCCCAGCATCAACGCTCGCAGCGGCGAAATTCACCTGCTCGGCCGGATCGCTTGACACCACCAGCGAGTCCGTAATGTCGGACGGTTCGCAAGCCACGTGGACATGCGATGGCACTTGCGGCGGTAGCAACTCGCCAACATGCTATGCCTACAACGTACAGGTCCAAGGCGTCTGCAACAACGCGGTAGAATTCGCTTGTAATTCAGGCAACGTTGTTGAAAACAACCCCCCGGTCTCCGGCACGCCGCCAATGGCTTATTGGACGTGCAGCGGCGTCAATGGCGGTATGCCATCGGGTCAGTGTAGCGCCCTTGCACCGGTGTGGAGCAGCCCCATAAATGGCGTATGCGGCTCAACGTCGATGGGCGCCGGTGCCTGCGCATCTGGTAACCCGGTTAACATCTCTTTTCCTACGGCCACCACTGAAACATGGTATTGCGCTGGCATCAGCGGCGGCACAATGAGTAGTCAATGCGGCCCTACCACTGTTGCGCAAATCGGGCAACCGCCTTATCCAATCTCGTCGGCAACCACCACGCCAGGATTTATAAGTTCGCAATATGGTTCTGGTGTAGCCGTCACTGCTGGCGGCACAAGCACCCCATTAACCATCGGGCAAGGCAGCACGCTGGGCCTGACGATATTTCCGAACTTCGACTATGGCTCGAGCGCTCCGTCAGGAGGACAGTCGATGGGGGGCCAGGTCTTGTTCGAGCAGCCCATTATGCTGCGCGGCGTCGCACCTGCTGCCTCGAGTTGCGGCCCGACAAGCAATGTCGGCGCTATTCGTTTCAATGCCCAAAGCCGAAACTTCGAGGGATGCAACGGGGTAAATTGGGTGGTGTTTAACCCAGCGGGCACACCTACGTGTGTTGATGTATCTACCCTTCCAGGCGAGCATGGTACTGGTACAGCTTGTTACGTGCAGTTTGGAGGAATGATAATACAGTGGGGAACTCAGACTGGCTTCGGTCGATCTCCAGCCTATGGGTTATATGAGCCTTTTCCAATACCGTTTAAAACCTTATGCACCGTTACAGGTCATTTTGATACGAATGCGATGACATTTGAAGGAAAGTTTCAGTCAGCAGATTGTACTCAACTATCGACATTTGCACTTGACGTGCAAGATTTAGACGGATACTCGCATCCGGAGGTACCTGTGGATTGGTTTGCTATAGGCCAATAGGTTAAGCGCGGTTATGGAACGGGCATATCGTATTTCCGAGGAAGAGCGGCGCAGACGGTCGGTGCGCATGAAGCGTCTTCACGCCGACCCTGAATTTGCGGCCATGATCGCGGAATCGGGCCGAAAGCAAATGAAGCGGATTCTGGAACCTTTGAAAGCCGATCCAGATTTCAGAGCGGCGGCCAGCAAACGGATGAAGCAGATGCGCGCCGACCCTAACTTTGCCGCGAAGCAAAGGGCGGCCACCCAGCGGTTATTTGACGATCCCGAATATGTAGCGGCGCACGCGAAGGCCGCGAGTGAGCGCATGATACGTCGAAATGCCGATCCAGAATTCAGAGCGGCGGCCAGCAAGCGCATGAAGCAGTGGCATCTTGAACGAAAACGCAAGCATTCGTCGTCCAAGAATAGGTGAGCGTCGGGACAAGTGGCGGAGTTGATAAGATGCGCGCTTGCATGTCCCGAATGTCAGGTGCAAAATCTACAGCATGAGAAGCCTATTCATTAGCTTATGACGATTGGCAATTTAACATAACACTACTTCGTTGCCCGCAACGCCAGAAGCAGAAAACACGGCAAAATCCGGCATAATTTTCCATAAGATACCTTATGCGACTGTCCGATATAAGCGACTGCGAACCCCTAGCGTGTCAGATTTAACCATCACAGGTTTGACCCCTTTTTGTCATCTTGAGTTTCGCTCGTCGCCGCAACCGCCTTCGCGTAGGCATCCTTTATTTCCTCGGACATTAGATGCTCGTACGTCAAAGTTGGATCATTGGTTTGTGCGCCGGTAAATTGAATTGCGAACCTACGGCTCATCGAATTTCCAAGCTCTGCCTGTTGGGCATAAAATTGATCCTTTCCCAATGGAAAACTAAGAACAAAGTTTATCTCTGCAATGCGCGTAGCTATTGCTCTGATACCGTCAGCATCATACTTTTTATTTTGGTGCCCCTTCTTTCGGGCATGATCGACCTTAACCTTATGCGGCGCTTCGCAATTCCATTCCCACGTCCCATGAGTAAAATCATGGCGTTCTTCTTGCACGCCAGCGATACGGCAGATTACATCTTCGAGCGGCTTTCTTACCTCTTCAGGCTTGATGTGAACTATCATCTCCTGAAAGAGCGTGAATCGTTTTTTGAACGGCAATGTTTCAAAATTATCTGGCAGTGACTGTTTATAAAAGGCTGCCGCATCTTTAGTTATACCCATCATTAAATTTTCTAGCATTGCCCATGAACATGTCATCTGGCCTACCCAAAAAAATTCGGCCTCCGATAAGTCGGCGAAAACCGCATTATTTTTGCCGTCTAAACCAATCATCACCTGAGATGAAAAGCTCATAGCGCCCCCTTTGTGTTTATTACGTTAAAAGGTTTTAACTGGTTTTGCGAGTGTTCAAATTGGACCCCATATGCATTGCGCGGCATGACTAGCAACAGATTGTCACCATCTCTCGGGCTGTTTCGCGCTGACCCGTTCGTTGATGATGCTTTCAAGAAACTGCTCGGGCAGCAATCGCTCGAATACGCCAACAGCATTTTTGACAAGCGCCAGGTGTTCATCCCAGTCTCCGCCCTCGATTCGTCTCCAGGCGCTTGGCATGTAACGCACGAGAATTGAAAGTGCATACAGGGTCACGACCGAGAGAATGCGATGCTCGGATATATCGCCGAGCACCGGCATTATCAATGACGGCCCTTCCTTGAAGGGGCTACGGTGTAGCTGAAGAGCTTCAAACCAGAATTGACGTCCAGGATGGTCAACTCGTACACGAAAGCTTTGTCCGTTCTCAGCCGTCGAAGGAATGGTCGTAATTTCGGCGACCGGCCAGCCAGCCTCTTCGATGCTCTTCTCTTGTACCCGCACTGACTTATCGACGAGATGAATGTATGAGCTTCCAGTCGCCCGGTTGTTCCCGAATCCGGGACCCCCTTTGTTTTCCTGCAACTGATAGACAGGAGTTACCCACGACGGCGGTGTTGGATAGACTTCCAGGAACAGATCGCCGAGTTCAGGAATTGCCGACAGAAGCTCACGCATTATGACGACAGTTCCCGCAGGCTGCTTCTCCAGATCGCTGGAAGTCTTTGCCTTCGCCTTGGGATACTTGCTTGTGTCGTGTCCAAGGAACGAAACCCATCGGGGGAAAAAGCCTGTAGCAAGCACCCCCACGCTGAGACCGCCGAAATCGTCCGTTGCGGACGGCACCGTATAAAGCCCGTGCCCCTGTTTCGTGATCCCTTCAATCTCATCCAGATCGGTAGGTCCTGCGGGCGATGCCATCATTTCAGCGGATGCGAGCGCAAGCGCCCCGTAATAGAGACTCAGGATGCGCTTGTTGAGGCTTTCAAACGGCGTGTCCCGAAAATAATCCGATGCGTTTCGAATTGTGAACGCCAGGCCCGCAGCTTTTGACTTAGTAGCTTCCGGCGGCAGCTCGATTGAAAGTTCTGCGGCGCGGCGTGCGACGAGTTTTTCCGCTAACGTCACGCTGGCAAATTGGTCAAGGCGCGACCAAATGCCGGTGAGAGGGTTTTCCGACGTGATGATGCGAACGGTGCGAGGACCTGCCGGAGGCAGAGGCTTGTTCGAGACGGGTGCCAGTTCCTTGTTCCAGGCAACCAATACCGGGAAGAAATCGCCAACCGGCGCTACGGGTTTAGATATGCCGTATGCAAAGCTATCGATCTTGTATAGTTCGCCGTTTGTGAAGATATGGTCAACGGTCGCGTCGAGCACCTTGTAGACCCCGTTATCGGTGGCTGACGAATAAAGCAAACCGACTCTGCGGGTGACTCCCGATTTCGTAGCCTCGACGATGAGATATTCCCCGGACGGATTCTCCGAGCCAATGGCCGCATTCCAGCCGTTGGTGCGGAATGGCTTGACCAGCTGCTGATCGGCAGCGTCCCGCAGGAGCTTCATCCGAAGTTCGACACCTGGCCCACCCATCTGAATTCATCCCTTCAATGCTGGCGTCCGGTTCTGGATTCTGGCCGTTGTCGGGTGGGCAATTTCACCCATTGTTTTGTGGCGTGAACGCAAAAAGATTTGGGAGCCCCTCATGTACGGCCAATCCAATAGCGTTTTCGTCCAGGGGCTTATTGTCATGCCTGACATGCCCGTCATAACCGCGAGTATCAGCGTTCCAAAGCAAATACAGCTCTCTTGTCGGAATCTGGATTAACTCCGCCGCTTGCAGACCATCCACGGTGAACGTCAGGTCCAACAACTTCTCAGACTTTTTGTGGCCGACAATCGTAGCGAACACTTCGATGAAGTATTCGCCATCTACGAAGAGAAAATCGTCACCGGAGCCCTCGCGCGGATTGAAATGATGATCTGACGCCACCCCCGTGGAGCCGACGTAAAGACCACTCCCCAACGTGAGCTTATGGTTCTCTGTGTGTCCCCAAAAATCAAACCGATACGACCCGTACCCCTGACGGACGTTCAGGAACATGTTTTCGATGACATGCCCTTTGGTCCCTGTCGTAAACAGGCAGGTCCTCAGAAATATCTTGGGGCGCGCGCCGGGAAACTCCCTTTTCATGCACAGGAGAGTCGGTTGCGTCATTTTGAGACGACCATGATTAAACTGCGCTACCCATATTGCGTATCCCGAGAGCAGAAGGGACGCAACGGAAATCAGAATTGTGATGACATCTTTCAGAGGGACATCCATACGAGGTCTCCCGGTTTCAACGAACACTTTACAGCGACACAGCGAGGATGTCACGAATGCCAATCGTTACACAACCTAACCCCCTGCCCAATCGAAGCTAGGCGGTAAGGCTCTCATCGAGGTGAACCGGGATGGCTATGCCTGGGCGCAGACGACCAACGATAACCTCATACGCGTATCGTGGGCAGTACGGAACCAGGAGGTGCACGATTACAGAGAGATCATCACCACGGCGCAAGAACCTTAACTCGTGGAGTTCATTTGCCGACACGTTACGACCGCGATCATAACCGCCAACCCAGTAATTCCAGTCCCGCGATTCGCTGGTTATGAGATGAGAAACGTACATTTCCTCAAAAGCATCAAAACCCAATTCGGCCACTGCAAAACAATGACCAATCTTCGCGATCAACCTCGCAAGCGCCATGGCGTTAATCGTAACCTTGTCCTCGAATGAATCGGCACCGAGGAGAGCTACGCGCAATTTGGTATCGGGGAAGATTTCCGCATCGATAAACCGAACTGACCAGATTGCTTGCTCACGAGCACGACCGAGAACCCGACCGGGAGATTCAGTGAACATCATGAACCGCACAAGGCCAGGATGGTCGGCGAGCTTGACTTTCTTTTTCCATGAATGCGCGCCACGCCGCAGCGTCAATTTGTATCCGTCCGGGCGGTTGGCGGGATTGCGCGACGGCAGTGAAAGATGCGATCTAAGCGCGCAAAGATAGCTGCGAAGAATGAAGTCCTCGACCCGCGAGGTCACTTTTTGGTGGAACTTGCAACTCGCCTTGGGAAGGATCAACTCCCCTCCAAAGCCGAACGGGATGATGTGTTCCTTCGACAGGTCGTCCATCGATGCGCTCACCGAAGACGCACAATACGCGCACCTGTTGAGAGGCGCATAGACCTTAGATGGATACGGAAACTTCGGCGGTGCTGCCATCGCTCATATCCCCCTGCCCCACACGGCTCCCGCATTTGAATTAGCCTTGAGTGGATTGGAAAGCCCGGAGTTCAGTCGCCAAAGCGGATCAATTCGACTTTGCAGATTTGATCCAGTCAAGGAGCTGGTTCAGATCATGCGCCCAAAAGAGGGTCAGTCCGGAGTTTTGTGCGTCGATGAGGTTCCCAAGCTTATAAACCCCGCTGAGCACCGCAACCGGGACCACACCTAAAGTTCCGAATTGATTGATCCACGCTTGGGCTTTTGCAGCAGCATCGTTGTTGAGACGCTTCACCGAGTTAGTCGACGAATTGGAAACCTTGCACTCGATAGCCATGATCCGCTGATCGTACAGGCCAATGATGAAATCCGCCTTGCGGGTTCCGAGGGTGCTTTCGCGGCAGAATTCGCCAGACTTCGGAGCTAAGTTTTGCGTCGACACTTTCCGGGTCGGGACTTTTGCAAAGCCGATCCCAAGCAGAGCTTCTTCCACCTGGAGTTCCTGCTGATTCTTGCCTTCGCTCCGTCTATCCGTACTAACTTTGCTCCATGCAAGCATCGCCGCCGACGCAATCACAGCAGCTTTCCGTTCAGCTTCTGTAGGCTCACGATCCTCTGGAATCCACGGGAAGCGTCTTTTGTCGAGACCCACCCTGACGACTTCGAGCACGCGGGCAACCATGGCAGGGTCGCTTTTCAATTTCGCGCGGCTGAGAAAGGCATCGTCCGCAAGCGTTCTCAAATCGTCTTTTGAAATGGGCGGACCTGCGAGGTAGCGGAAGGCCGTCAAAGACTTCGGATCGGACAGCAGCGCCAGCGCGTTCTGTTCAAGCTGGCTGAGGTCGACGCTGGCTTCCAGCAAGTCTTCCACCGATCCTTGATAGCTTTCAAACGCTTCGGTGTATGCCTCTATAGGCTCTTCCAGCCGTTCCTTTCGGAATTGGGCTTTGGCTTTATTCAGCCCTTCCGTCAGTTGCTCATGGGACCAGCGCGGCGGCGTTTTCATGCGGATTGCATCGCCCCCAACAACTCGGGACCAGGGACCAAAAGCCGCTCCATCTCGCGAGGTTCAAATTTCGTCAGGCCACCGGCATACGTCCGGCCTTCTTTCAGCGAGACCGCCGAAGAGAGAAAATGCGCGAGCTGATCGAGCGTCGACGACGGCAGTGGATCACGCGGATAAAGCCCGTGAGCAATGTTTATGTGTCGGGCGTCGGCCAGATTACGCACGAAGGCAGGAGCACGACGGGCCATGTAGGTAGCGAGGATTGGAGCCGGAGCGCGCAGGCCGACCGACCACCAAGCTCTGCGATTTTGGGCAACGTATCCGGAGTCGACCCCGGCAGCCTTTGCATTCTTGAGGAAGCGGTCGACGACTTTCCTTTCTTCCTTGTCGAAAACGTCTAGGTCCGTCGGAATGTCGATCACGTCGCGCAGTTTTGAGGCATCCGCGAGAGCTTCCCCGGCAGCAAAGAGTTCCTTCGCGCGAGTAACCGACGCGTAGAGTACGGACTCCGGCAGCGTTGTGCTGTGTGGTCCCGCGATCCAGACGCGGTTTGCTCCCGTCACCTGGCCACGATGAACACGGCACAGTTCGCCCAGCTCAACATATCCCTCCGGCAGTTCCCTGACTTTCGTCGTGAGATGCGACCAGCGATTCTCGGTTTCCAGGCGCTGACGGTGAAACATTTGACCGCCAGTGAGCGCGTTACTCTGATCCGCGCTTGTTGTGCGCCGAATGCGAATTTTCTCCGGCTTCGAGCCGATAACAAACTGGGTAACAGCGGCAGTCGTGGCGGCGTCGGTGAAGGTTCGGGAGGTCGGTTCAATGACCGTGATCCCCTGCCCTCCAAGATCATTCAGGAACAGCTCGCGCACGAGCTTTCCATAATTCACGTCCAGCCACTCCGCCGACGTGATGAAGGTTCCGAAGTCATCCTTACGAGCTTTCAGGACCGTCGCCAAAAAGAAATGCACATGGAGACCGGCGAGCTGACTTGCCGAAAAGCCGAGCTTCTTTGCTTCCGTCGTCAGCCATTCCTTGCCTTTGGCGTCGAGCTGATGATGCCGCACATACGGAGGATTACCGATAAACAACGTCCGTCCGTCGACTTCCGGAAGGACGACCTTGCGGTAATCAGCCAAAATGATTTCAGCTCTATCAGCCAAGCCCATTGCAGCGAGGTTCGCGCGGGCGATGATGGCTGCCAGTGGGTCGACTTCGATCCCGACCAGGCTTGCACGAGGGAAGGATTTAGCGGCGGCCAGAAGAAACCGAGCGGACCCCGCGCCAGGATCGACGATACGGGCAGGATTAAACCTTTTTGCGACCGCCCATGAAAGCATGGCGTTCGCCACAAAAGGCGGCGTGTATGTCGCCCCTTGGTCTCTCCGGGTTTCAGCCGAACGCACGTAGCAGAACGCTTCCCCGATAGGATCGCCACCTGCGCGGATTTTCGCTCGCAGTCGTCTGGCGGCATCCTCCGCATAAGGAGCAACATTTTTGGCGAGGGCAGATTCCTCACGCGACCAGCCACGAACGGATCGAGCGCCGAGTTGCAGCGCCGCCGAAATGAGGTGGTACTCCGTGCGGAATGGGGAAATCATGTTCTGAGTATGCCCGGATTTCGTTTCACGCGCATCCCCCTTGTGTGGTTCCAGTTGCGGTTTTCGGTGCCGCAGCGCTTTCGCCGATTATTCTCCTCTGCCACTTCTTGATTCTATATCCAAATAATCATGAACGAGATGCTAAGATTCACGATTTTTCCATCTCTTTCCTCCTGCCCCTCGAACAGCGGGGCGATGGCACTTTAGCCGCCGCCGCTTGCCGTCAATAACGGATTTTGGCTCCCCCCTGCCCTTGCGGTCACGGTTCCCCCAAAATCCTATGACAGCCGCGCTCATTGCGACGGCGTGACGTGCCCTCTTTCGCCCCCGCCGTGGGGGTCACTCAAACGAAAGAGACAGCCAAATGACGATGACCTCCAGAACATCAGGTTCATGGGTTTATCAGTACAGCCCGTACACATCCCAGAACGGCCATGAAATCCCATCCTTCGAGGTTCATGGCGAAGAGAAGGTCTGCGACACGAACGAAAACCGTCCGGTCGAAGAACAGGAGGCCAATGCCCGCCTGATCGCAGCATCTCCCGAGCTGTATGACGCACTGGAGTATTTCTTCAACATCATGCACGACTACGAATCGAGCCTCCAGAAAGGCTATGTGCAACACGCGATAGACATGGCCCGCGCCGCGCTGACGAGCGCGAAGGGAGGTGCGATATGAAGCGCACCTACAAATTCTCGCGCCGTCGTCGGCACCGTCTTGACAAATCTTCTCCGGTTTCGCAATCAGGGCGGCTTCGGAGGAAAGGACGGATGACCGATTCCCATCACCGCGACCCCATGCAGGAGTTCGCTGACCGCATCGTGTCCGAGCTTGAAAAAGGCGTGAAGCCGTGGGTACGCCCGTGGGACCCTGACAAGGCCGGAGGCCCGCAGGCTCCGTTCAATCCCGTCACCGGCAAGCATTACCACGGCGTCAATGTGCTCATTCTTGGCATGGACCTTCGCGCCTTCGAGAGCGGCGATCCACGCTGGATGACCTACCAGCAGGCGCAGGAAAAGAAGTGGCAGGTACGCAAGGGCGAACGGTCAACGACCATCTTTTTCGCAAAGCCCCTTGAGGTCGATGACGCGGAAACCGAGGACGACAAGAGAACAATCCGCATCCTGAAGCACTATGCCGTTTTCCATGCGTCACAGATCGACGGCATCCCGGCATTCAAAACGCCGACCGTCGAGGAAGCGCCGTGGACGCGGCCCGAAGCCGCCGACATCATTATGAAGAACAGCGGGGCCGTCATTCGCATCGGCGGAGACCGGGCTTTCTACTCACCGGCCACGGATCACATTCAGCTTCCCCCGGAGAGTGCGTTTCATGGTCCGGCTGAATTTGCGACCACCGGCCTGCATGAACTCGGCCACTGGACCGGCCACCCTTCCCGGCTTAATCGTCCTGTTCAGAACAGATTCGGTTCAGCAGCCTATGCCATGGAAGAATTGCGCGCCGAACTCGCGTCCGCCTTCGTCGCAACGATCCTCGGAATACCGACCGACATCCCGCAGCACGCCAGCTATCTCGCCTCATGGATCAAGCCACTGAAAGACGATAAGCGCGAAATCTTCCGCGCGGCCGCCGACGCGCAGCGCATCGCCGATATGGAACTTGGCTTTCATCCGGACTATGCCGCTCAGGTACAAACAGAAATGACCGCTCCTGCTCCAGCGCGACGTGAAGCGCGCCCGCTCGTTCCCATGCCGGGCTGAATTTCCCGTTCAGATTGCGAATGACTTTCGCGCTGCCCGCTCCGACGGGCCTCTTTCCGCGTGACCCGAAGCACGGACGGGGCGAAGGCACTCTAGCCGCCGCCGCTTGCTGTCAATGACGCTTCTTGGCTCCCCCCTGCCCTGCGGTCACGGTTCCCCCAACAAGCTATGACAGCCGCGCTCAGTTGCGGCGGCGTGACGTGCCCTCTCTTGCCCCCGCCGTGGGGGTCACAAAACGAAAGAGGCACATCATGACAAACGCAGTTGAGACATTCCGCAACACGATCATCCAGGGCGACTGCCTCGGCGTTCTCCCGCAGCTTCCGGCGAACAGCGTCGATTTCATCCTGACGGACCCGCCGTACATCACGCGGTACAAGTCGCGCGACGGGCGGATCGTCCCGAACGACGACAATGACGCCTGGCTCAAGCCAGCATTCAAAGAGATGTTCCGCGTTCTGCGCCGGGACAGCTTCGCGGTCAGTTTCTACGGCTGGCCTCATGCCGACAAGTTCATGCAGGCATGGCGCGAGGCAGGTTTCCGCATCGTCGGACACTTTGTATTTCCGAAGCGCTACACATCGGCGGAAAAGTATCTCCGCTATCAGCACGAATGCGCCTACCTCCTCGCGAAGGGCAATCCGCAAGCGCCGCAGTCAACCATCGGCGATGTAATCGACTGGACCTACAGTGGTAACAAGCTGCATCCGACGCAGAAGCCGCTCCCTGTTCTGCTTCCGCTCATCGAGACATTCTCGAAACGCGGCGATCTCGTGCTTGATCCGTTCAGCGGCTCCGGCTCATCGCTGTTTGCGGCGAAGACGCTTGGGCGTGACTGGCTCGGCGTTGAGCTTGATGCGAAATATCACGCCGTTGCAACCGAGCGGCTGGCGATGAAACAGGCGCGGGCCGCATGAGGCCCCTACCCGCTCACTACGCATGCCGTCGCTGAGCTTCGCATAGCGTGAAAACAAATCCGCGCGGCTTCAGAATTCCATCCGCAATGCTCCACGGATGTATGAAGATCTCCTTGCCGCCCGACACAACCGGCTTGCGCTTGCCTTCAACCTTCACTGAATGCACGATGAATAGGGCCGAGTTTGCGTGATCGCGCGCATGATCGACTTCCTTGGGTGTCAGCGAAACCGACTGTCCATTGTCCTGCATACCCTTGACCTCCACATACAATTCGGAACCGTTCACCGTGCAGAGGAAGTCGAAAGATTCCGTCTTACTCTTATCCTTCGGTGCATATCCGAGCTTCAGCAAATGCGTCTTCGCTCGATTCATGGCATAGAGTTCGATGGCTCTTCGGATTTTTGGATTGCTCTGGAAGCCCGCCCCATGTTCGATTGCGATGCTGACCTGCTCCTCGATATCCTGATCCGCTCCACTCTCAGGCTCCTGCGCAATGTTTTCCAGCGCGTAGGAATGAACATAGTCCAGAGCGTCAGCCATCCATTGCGCGTTTTTGGGCTGACCGTTTATTTCCAGCGGATAGCAGACATTCGCCTGGCCGAAGCCCCCTCCTCCTCCGGGAATCTCATGTATGCGCCGTGACTCCGGGACAAGAAACGCATTCTTTGCATCCGTCTCGCCAAAGTAAGTGAACAGGTTTCTCGCAGCAGCATTTGACGGCTGGTCTTTTCGATAAACCGTTGCACTGAGATACCATCCGATGATGCGCTGCCGTCCGAGCGTAGGATGCGTCGCCACAAAGACCACGGTGACATTATCGAGCGCATCGCCCTTGAAGCCAGCCTTGATTCGTTCAAGCGCCAAGGTCGATGAACGTCCGGGAATCAGTCTCGGCTGAAAATAGCCGAGCATCTTTCCATTCAGAGGGAAAAAGTTGAACGCCTCATGCCCAAGCGCGCTCTTGTTGTATTTTCCGCCGCCGATTGGCGCTTCATCGTCCGGCTGTGGCCCCCGATACCACTTCATCCATCCAATTCGTGCAAATACCACTAAAGCCATCCCATCCCCCTCCGTTCTCGTTCCTGCCCTGCCGACTGTAGCCAAGTTCATGTCGAGCATCCAACCTGCGGCTAGATAGCTACAAGAAAGCTGTCAGCTTGCAGCTAGACAGCACATAGAAAGCGGCCACCTAGCGGCTATCTTGCAGCTATCCTCATTCCGCGCTTGTCAAGGAGCTAGCTTACAGCTAGATTGCAGCAACCTATCTTCCATCTAGCGGCCAGATTCATGTTCACCATCATCGCATTCATCTCGCAAAAGGGCGGCGTCGGCAAATCGACACTGTCGCAAGCCTTGGCGCGGGAAGCCGTCGTCGGTGGCCTCAAGACCAAAATCGCCGACCTGGATACACAGCAGGGGACCACAGTCGATTGGCATCGCGACAGACTCAACGCGGGCATTCAGCCCGAGATAGCGGCAGAGTCCTTTGCCACAGCGGCCCAGGCTCTCAAGATTGCCCATCAATACGACCTCCTGATCATCGATGGCCCGGCACGCACGAGTAAAGGCACCTTGGAGATCGCCACCGTTGCCGATCTTGTAGTGCAACCAACCGGCGCTTCTCGCAATGATTTGCGACCGGCAGTTCGAGAGTTTCATGCCCTCGCAAAAGCGGGAATAGCCAAGGACAAGCTGATCTTTGCGCTCAACCACATCGGAACGCCAACTGAAGAGGCTGAGGCGCGGGCCTTCCTCACCGACGCCGGATATGCCGTTCTGGACGGCTGTCTGCTGGAGCGTCCAGCTTATCGCAAAGCGCAAAACCTCGGACACTCCGTAACCGAAACGAGTTTCGGCACTCTGAACAGCAGAGCCGACGCACTCATTCAAGCTTTGATTAACAGGGTAGGGGATGACGATGGCCGATATATCGAAGCTGAAACGCCGGAACAGCTTGGGCGCGCCGCCGCCTCTTGAGGAAGCAAGCCGGAACCTCAGCGCGCCGGAGATTGCGCCCGTTGTCGCGACTACCCCGCCGCCTACCGCCGTAACGCCACTACGGAGGCCCCAGGCGGCAGGAAAGGGGCAGGAGAGGGCAAATCACGGTCAGACCCGTCTCGATGGCCGTAGCCTCAGAAAATCGGGCCGGACGGTGCAATTCGCGACGAGGGTGACATGGGACTTTGACGACCGGCTCCGCCATATCGCTCAACGTGACAGCCTGAAACTCGTGGAGGTGCTGGAGAGGGGCCTCGACGCCTACGAGGCAGCTCGAAAGAAGTAGTAGCTAGCTGCAAGATAGCCGCTATCTCAGGACTCAGATTCGGATTGTACGGGCAGAGGTAGGGCGGGAAGGGCATCCGAATTTGGGAAGGGCAGGGAAGGTTGAGAGTCCTTGAGGTGGTAAGCCTTCACGAAAGCCAAGCGATCACCGTTGAACATATAGCGGATATTGATGAAAAACGTTCCGTCTTCCGGGCTACGAAATAAGAATTCTTTGTCCAGCAGCTCACGCAAGCCGCGCTGATAGGTCCGGTCGTTCAGATCCTTGAGATGCTGCCCCGCCCTGTAAAAGCTCAGTTGAACTTCGTCCGAATTTGGCTTTTCGCGAATCTGGTGATAGACAACTTCAAACACCGCGAGGCCCGCCTTGGAAAGACCCGACGCCTGTTTGAGGCCGCTCAAGAACAGCTTGACGAAACGTTCCTTGTCCACTTCCTCGAATTCATACGCATATGCGCTTCCCCGGCCAAATATCTCGCCTGTACCGCCGTCGATCACCAATCCACGTTGTTCGGTTCCAATCCGTGTCCTTCGCGTCCGGCTAATGTCATCCTTTGCGAGAATGCTTGGGTTTGTCGTGTACACCGCAACGCCGCGTTTCCGTCGAATCACTTCCGCGTGCTTTTGGCCATTTTCCGTCATTTTGCATCCTGTCTTTTGGCGCAGTTCGACAAAGATGCTGGCACTAGACCGCCAGAATGGCAATCATTTTTTGGCGCTTAAACGACTTGAATCGTCGTTCGCCCGACAGAATCTGTCGAATCACCCTCATATATTTCAATGGGTTAGTATCATTCTCTTTCTTATATATAAAAACAAAGTTCCAGTAGGACTTATCCACGCCCGCCTAGCGCGCCCCACAGCGCTGGCGACGGCGGGGGTGGGTAAGTCCGTCACGAAGAACCCAAACAGAAGGTCGCTACGCTACGCTTCGCGGCAAAGCGGACTTCGGCCCTAACGGGCCTCAGAACCATCAAAATATGGGCAGTAGGAAAAAGGGCAGGTTCAGCGGATGACAAAGGCTGAAACGGACAAGGCGAACGAGATCGAGGGAACAACAATGGTTTTTCAATACGGGTCGAACTGTTCGGATACTCAGATCAACGGAAAAGATCGCCTCAAAGGAGATGCGAGATTCATCAGCATCGCCGAAACTGTAGACGACTACGAACTCGCGTTCGATGTGTTCAGCAACGGACGACATTGCGCCGCTGCCGATATTGTCCAAAAGCCAGGCGGCAAGGTCTGGGGGGTCCTGTATGAAATCCCACAATATCTTATCGGTAGATCGACTGCGCAGGCGTGCGGTCGCAAATCGCTCGATGCAATCGAAGGCGAGGGGGCAAACTACGAGCGACGTGAAATCGATGTTCGGACACCGGACGGAAAGATCACCACAGCTCTCACCTATACGGTCAGAAATCCTCGCACCGGATTGAAAACCGATATCGACTACGTGCGCTTTATCGTCAGCGGCCTGCGCCAGCGCGGAATTCCGGGCGAGTATATTGCCGAGGTGAAAATGATCGCGCGCCTCAACAATCCCGATATCGCAAACCAGATCGACGCCCTCTAAGGGAAGCAATGTCGTGTGCCCAAATTGTGCCCACGACCTGCGTTTCTGGCGCTTTTGTCCCGTCTGCCACAACGCAGAATCAGTAACTTACGAGCGGTCAATAAGGGGCTGAAGAACGACCCCCCCTCCCGGCACCAACTAATCTATTGAATCTAAACAACTAATCGACGCTCTGCGGTTCGGGCTGGGTGGTGGCCGTTTGGTCACCGTGACCTATTTTGTGACCTATCTCAAGATGAGCTTCACTCGTCTTGCAATCTCTCCGATTCCAATGGCCTGCCAATCAATTAAGGCTTGAACCAGCGTTTATCCATCGAATGGAAGGTCAACCGAATGTGGACCGCGAGCCAGATGTCCTGCCTTTAGAATCAAGACCGCGGGAGCTGAAGAAGAGGCATCCATCATGAACCGAAGAAGAGACCTGAGGGGAATAGCTTCGACCGAATCGGCAACCATCTGCGTGCGCGGCCTGCTCTTCGATATGGATGGAGTCCTCATCAGCTCAACGGCAGCAGACGAGCGCACCTGGCTGCGCTGGGCGCGATTTCACGGCATGGAAGGCAGCTTTTCCCTGCGCGCCACGCATGGAAGGCGGTCCATCGACACGCTGCGCCTCTTGCGGCCGGATCTGGACCTGGCGTCTGAGGTCCTGCGCATCGAGGCGTTCGATGCCGAAGACCAGGGAGGCGTGGTGTCTCTGCCGGGCGTGGAACGGCTCATCCGGTCCCTGCCAGCCAACTCGTGGGCGGTTGTCACCTCGGCCTCGGAAGCGATCATGAGGAGGCGGCTTGAGGCAGCCGGCATTGCGCCGCCACCCCACTTCATCTCCGGCGACAGGGTGACCCACGGAAAGCCAAATCCAGAAGCCTACGTGCTGGGCGCGGAGCTTCTGGGTTTTTCGCCGTCCGAATGCATGGTGGTCGAAGATGCGCCGCCGGGCATCGAGGCCGGCAAGGCCGCAGGCTGCCCGGTGCTTGCAACTTTGTCGTCCCACGGCGCTGACGAACTTGCTGAAGCCGACTGGATTGTTCCGTCGCTCGAACAGGTCTTTGCGAGCCTGGGGCAAGACGCCAGGATCGCGATTCACTTGGACTTGTAGTGCGGAATCAGAATCACCGCGCCCCTGGTCAGCGTCTCCTAGGCAGTTCTTCTCAAGGAAGCAGTCACTTGAGGGGCGTGCAGCCGGTTCCGTCGATTCCGATTCCGCGGTAAAGCGAGTCAAACGGGATACACAAAACCCGGCAAATCCGCATTGCATCCTTATCGCTGTTGTGATTGTTTGTTGCTGTTTTCATCAAATGATGTAATTCCCTCGCCAAGCCAACCCCATCCCCGGCATCAAATTCAGGTAAAAGCACGCTCGACCAACGCTGCGCCAGACTGAGGCAATCTGGAGGTGGTAGGAGCCTTTTCAATCGATATCCAATGAATAGAAGAAGATAAAACGCAGTGCAGGCTGGACAATCAAGTTCCTCCATGTATAATTTTTTGCAATTCTTGGCCGTCAGAAAAGGTTGAGATTTTCACCTTGCCGATCGTGGGGTCAATGAGCTAATGTTCGCTTGCCAAAAATTGAGCATTTCAAGCCGAATTGCTCAATTGAACTCGCAAGTTGTCCTCGAGTGGGTACAGGGCGGAAAGACCGCTCTCTTCTGAGAGCCAGGGGATCGAACCCGGCGTCATGACTGCAATGGCGACCGGACGTTGGGTTGGAAAGACTTGTTTAACTTCGGAGGCGAGCATTTCACCGGACAGGATGATGCTCCGTGGTTTCAACATCACCCGTCGATACGTACCGGCGTATAGGCGTCAGATCGATTTGAAGGAAAGGTGCGATAGCTATGATGAACCTTCAGGGGTTATCACGTGACTTCTTTCGAACGAGACGGGGCGGTCGAGTCCAGCAGAATTCCGCTGGAGGAGGACGCAATTCCGTTCTACTTTCACTGCTTGCGGCACTCCTGCTGCTCTGTCCGGTGCTGTCGGGCGCGCAGGAACTTACGGCCACGCTGAGCGGCGTGGTCACCGACACGTCGGGGGCCGTGATTGCGAATGCCACGATTACGGCATCGCTGAACGGCGTCTCCGGCGTTACGCGCGTGGTGCAATCTTCCGACGCCGGCACTTACACGATCACCAACCTCACGGCAGGAACCTATTCCGTCAGCGCCGTAGCTCAGGGCTTTGAGACCTACAACGGCAGGAACATCGTTCTGAACGTGGCGGAAAAGCACACCGTCAACGTGCAACTGAAACCTGGATCCGTAAGCCAGACCATCGTTGTGGAAGATAACCCGATTTCGGTCGAAACGGAATCCAGTTCCCAGGCCGGAACCATTTCTGGAACCCAGGTTCGGGAACTGGAATTGAGCAGCCGCAACTTTGAACAATTGGTGACTCTGCAGCCCGGAGTGGTCAACCTGTTGGGCGATGAGGCTTCGGCCGGAGGAACCGCTTTGGCGGTGAACGGTGCACGCACCACGGCCAACAACTGGACGGTAGACGGCGCGGACATCAACGACAGCGGTTCGAACGGGACGGTCATCAATGTGCCCAGCGTCGATGCGATCCAGGAGTTCACACTGCAGAGAGGTACGTACGATGCGGGCTACGGGCGCTCAGGCGGCGGCCAGGTTCTGGTGGCCACCAAGAGCGGAAGCAGCGCCTTTCATGGCGATGCCTATGAGTTCGTCCGCAACACCATTCTGGACGCCAACGACTACTTCAGCAACCTGAACGACGAGGCGCGCGCGGTCAACCATCACAATGTGTATGGCTTCACGATCGGCGGCCCCTTCTACATTCCCAAGGCTTACAACACCGACAAGAAAAAGACCTTCTTCTTCTGGTCGGAAGAATGGCACAAGGTCTCCTCGCCCGGCGGCGATAACATGCCGGCCGCCAGCGCGGACAATCTCAAGGGCGACTTTACCATTGCCGGAACGCCTGCCAAGCCGGCCACTCTTCCTTCCACTTATCCTGCAAGCTGCGTCAGCGGCTGGACGGTGGATTCCTCGACAGGGGTGGGTACGGGATCTATTCTTCCCTCCTGCTATAGCAAGAACTCGCAGGTGTACCTGACCAACGTCTTTGACAAATACCCGGCCAACAGCGGTTCGAACTATGTCTTCAATTACTCGGCGCAGAACAACTTCCGGGATGACATCGTTCGCGTCGACCATTACTTCAACGACAAGGTCCACTTCTATGCGCGCGGCATGAACGACGATATGCCCGTGAACAACCCGGAAGGCCTGTGGGCCGGCAGCAACTACCCGGGGCTGGTCAACACCCTGGTGGATTCGCCGGGCAAAAACGTGGTGGGCAACCTGACCTGGATGATCTCTCCCAAGGTCGTCAATGAACTGGAATTTGTCTGGTCGCAGGGAACCTATTTCTCGTCGATCGCCAGTGGCCAGTTCGCCACCTCTCCAACGGTCAACAGCGCACTGACCAGCAACTGGGCCTATGCGGACCCCTACGGCCGCGTTCCCTCCATCACCATCACCGGCGTTACCGGCTTCAGCCCAGGTTCCGCGCCGTGGAAAGAGCGCAACCTGGATCGCACTTACTTTGACAACCTGGCCATCACCGAGGGCAAACAAACCTTCCGCGTGGGCTTCCAGATCCAGCAGATGCTGAAGAGCGAAAATGCCACCTATGGCGACCCGAGTTTCACCTTCAACTCCTGGGGCGATTTCCTGCTGGGCAATGTGGCCACCTACAGCCAAACCAGCCGCGACATCGTTCCCGATCTGCACTACGTCAATATCGAGGCTTACGTCCAGGACGACTGGAAGATCAGTCCGCGCCTGACTCTCAACCTCGGCCTTCGCTGGAGCAGGCTGCCTTCGGTCACGGATGTAAAGAACACGCTGGCCAACTTCGATTCGCGGCTCTACAGCTATTTGCTGGCGCCGACCATCGATCCCTTGACCGGCAACTTCAATCCGGGTCAAGCCGCCGGCGCATACGCCCTGCTTCCGGCCACCTATACCAACGGCATCATCTTTCCCAGAGGTGCTGCCTGCAGTGCCGCGCAGGCCATTGCCCCCATGGTGCAGTGTTCGCCCTATGGCGCCTACATCAACCCCAACGACAACGCCAACTTCGGACCGCGTTTCGGCTTTGCCTACAATCCCGACGGCCATGGCATCACGGCCATCCGCGGCGGCTTCGGCATTTTCTATGACCGGGTGCTGAACGGCATCTGGGAACAGAACGCTTTCAGCGATCCGCCGCTGGCGCAAACCACCACGGTGCTCAACGGATCGTTCGACGCGATCAAGGGCGGCACCACCTCCGTTTCCTATGGACCTAATGCCCTGACCGCAACTGGAACGCCGACTTTCCGGGTTCCGAACTATGCCAACTTCAATCTGTCGGTCGCGCGCCAACTGCTGCCCACCACCACCCTGGAAGTGGCGTATGTCGGCAATATAGCCCGCCACCTGCCTGGCGATTACAACCTGAACCAGCCCACCGTGGCAGCCAGAATGGTTGCCGCTCCAACCACCAACGTGAACGCAATTCGCCCCTATCCCGGATACGCCAACATCACGGCCCGGTCGCCCATCTTTACCAACAACTACGACTCGCTGCAGGTCTCGCTGAACCATCGTTCCTCCAAAGGCTTGACGGTCGGCGTGGCCTACACGTGGTCGAAGGATTTGACCACCAATTCCAATGACCGCGGCACCATCGCCACAGACAGCTACAACCTCAAGCTGGACTACGGGCCGTCGTCGTCCAATACTCCTCAAATTCTTGAAGTCAACTACGTCTACGACCTGCCGTTCTTCAGAAGCCAGCATGGATTCGAAGGAAAATTCCTGGGCGGCTGGGAGGTTTCCGGCATTACGTCCATGGTCTCCGGCGCCTCCTTCGGCGTAACCCAGCCCAGAGATGTCTTCGATCCGCAAGGGCTGTCGGTTGGCATCGGCCTTGGCGCAACGCGTCCAGATCAGGTCAGCAAGGTCCAAATGACCAAGACGCGGACCGCGTGGTTCTCCACCTCCTCCTTCGCTCAAGCCATCGGGCACTTTGGCAGCGAGGGATCCAACTCCATGATCGGACCCGGGCTGCAGGACTGGGATATGGCCGCGATCAAGAATGTGAGATTCTTCGAGCGGTACAGCCTCCAACTGCGCGGCGAGTTCTTCAACGCCTTCAACCACACCAACTGGAATGCTGTCGACACCAGCATGGGCGACGCTGCCTTCGGACAGGTCACCAGCACGCACGTGCCACGTAGAGTCCAGATCGGCGCCAAGTTCAACTTCTAGGGATTGGCGCTTCGAATGCCCACAACCAGCAAGGCCGGGACGAAAGTCCCGGCCTTGCTTTTCTTAGGTTGGTTGATCTTGTGAAGTGCGGATTCTGGAATTCCCCGATCCACGCGAACCGCCATCGAGGAAAGCGGTTACTGCTGGGTCGAAGCACTCGGCGCTGCCTGTGGTGTCTGTTCGTTGCCGGGAATTCTTGACATCACCTTCAGCAGTCGCTGGTCGGCGGCCTTGTTCAGACTGCCTGCCTTGGCCAATTCGCTTTTGGCTTCCGCATTCTTTCCCATCGAATGGTAAAGCCGGCCCAGCCGCCAGTGGACATTCACATCGTCCGGTGCGAGCCTGGCGGCGGTTTTGAGTTCAGCCTGCGCATCTTCCTTGCGGCCTTCGTCGATGTACACAATGCCCAGATCAAGATGCTCCATGGAGTTATCCGGATCCAGCCTCGCCAGCTTTTCAAGCAGCGACCTGGCTTCCTCCATGCGGTTCATCTGCATCTCCGAGTCGGCCAGATAAAGCACTGCCTGAAGGTGATGCGGATTGTTGTCGATCTCCGCCTGGAACTGCTCCGCAGCCTCGGGGTACTGGCCCTTGGTCCACAACAGGTACCCCAAGCCGAAGTGCACATTGGGCTCTTTGGGATTGGCCGCCACGGCCGCGCGAAACTCCCTCTGCGCGCCCACCGGATCCTTCATCTCGTCCAGCGCTTCGCCCACCAGCATGTGAGCCTCAGCCGAATCGGCATTCAGCGCCACCACCCGGTGATAGACATCGAGAACACAAGGGAACTGGCGCACGAACAGACAACTGTGCGCCCAGGTCAGAAGCAACGGCAGGTTCTTGGGATCGTCCTCGGCGGCCCGCTTCAGCCAGGGCACGGCAGCCGCATATTCGGCCAGCCCATAGTGGGACATGCCGATGAGAATCGCCAGCCGTTGCGCCTGATCGGAAGCAGGCGGCTGCGCCTTGAATAGCGGCTCAAAAATGGGGAGAGCGCTCTTGTATTCTCCCGCCTTGAAATACGCGAGGCCCAGGTTCCAACGCAGGCCGGGCATCTCAGGCTTCAACGTCAATGCCTTGCGGTAAAGCGAAATCGCTTCCGCGTAATGTTCCTCGCGAGCTTCCAGCAAACCCAGGTGGGCAAGCGGCTCCGGGTTGGCGGGCTGCGCCCGCGAAAGCGCGCGCCACGCAGACTCGGCTTCCGCCAGACGGCCCTCCTGCTCCAAAGAAAAGGCGGTCTGCCGCGGATCGCTCTGTGACAGCGCAGCCACGCTGGATGCGGCGAGAACCAGCGCCAGCCACAAAGCGCGCCTGCGATTCGGGTTTCGTCTCACGTGAATCTCCGTGACGATTGCATCTGTGCTGCGCCCGCCGCAGGAGGTGTTACCTCCCACGGCGGATCGCAGCTCGCGGCTATTTCGCCAGCTTTTCCGCTTCCACCAGCTTGCGAATGCCGGGGGTGACCGCCATCAGCAGCATGGCGCGGTGCACCTCGGCATCCTTCAGGACATCCAGATGCGCCGCGTGCTCACCCGCGCTGACGGACAGGTTGTTTTGGAGAGCATCCAGGGCCTGAAGACCCGTCACGCCCAATTGCGAGAGCGGCCGCGAAAAAGCGGCAATCGACTGGAGCGGCCAGGAATCGGCCATGTAGGGCTGGAGACGCGCATCATTTTCGCGCCAGCGTTCCAGGATGCGGCGCAGATCGCGGCAGGCCTCCTGGTCCTGGGGATTGGCCGCCACACGCTCCGCTAGCCGATTGGTCAACCTAGCCGCGTCGCTCTCTGGCGAAAGCGCGTCGATGAATTGATTGAGAGGCCGATCCGCGTCGTACTCTTGTGTATCTCCGCGATCGTAAAACTTCACCGGCTCCAGAGTCCCGGCAAGAGTCATCACCAGATCCAGAGGCGCCGCCCCGGCCAGACGCTTCAACATCCGCTCCTGGTTGGCGCGATGCTTCAGGCCGAGGAATTCCAGTTCGGTGCTCACACGGTCAAGGCGGGCATACATGGAGTCCACATCCCGGACGGAAGCCGGCGACCAGAGGCGCTCCGCGATGACGGCGGCGCGCGGCCAGATGCGGTTGTCGGCGTTCTCGGGCGTAATGTACTCGGCCCATTCCGCCGCTTCACCACCGAGAATGCTCTTCTGCTGCTCGGGAGTGAGCTGCGCGGCATCGTCGCTGAGCGGATCGACCAGATAGTGCTGCGAAGCCGGATACATCAGGTCAAGGTAGTAGCCAGAGGAAAGAATCGACGAGAAGCCCTCCCTCGCGGCCATGGCCAGAGACTTGGGCCCGCGCCACGACTGAATCATTGTCTCCTTGGGCAACTCCGGCACCAGGATCTCGTCCCAGCCAATCATGTGCTTGTCATGCTTGGTGACGATGGCCAGCAACCGCTGGTTGAACATGGCTTGTAGGGCATCGGCATCCTTCAGATTGTGAACCTTCATGAAGGCCTGAATATGCTCGCTCTTGTTCCAGTACTTGGGATCGACCTCATCCCCGCCGATATGGAAGTAGGCATCGGGAAAAAGCGCCGCCATCTCGCCGAAAACTTCGTCGAGCAGCTTGTAGACCTTCTCGTTGGTGGGATCGAGAGGAGGCTGTTCGACGTCGGTCTGGTTGCGCACCAGGCGCTTCGCTGGAGTATCGGAGGCCAGTTCAGGATAAGCCACCGTCCAGCAGGTCGAGTGGCCCGGCACATCAAACTCCGGCACCACGCGGATGCCCCGTTCGCGCGCATACGCAATCAGCTCGCGCATCTGCGCCTGGGTATAGAAATCGCCTTCGGAGCCCATCTGCTGCAGCCGGGGCGCTTTCCTGCTTTCAATGCGCCAGCCCTGGTCGTCCGAGAGGTGCAGATGCAGAACATTCAGCTTGACCGCGGCCATGCCATCGATCTGGCGATCCAACTGGTCGAGCGGCATGAAGTGGCGCGAGACATCGATCATCAGGCCACGCCACGGGAAGCGCGGCGCGTCCTGGATCTGGACAGCCGAAATATCCCAGCCTCTCGGCCCCCACTCGGCAAGTTGCAGCAGGGTCTGCAGCCCGTGCATTGCGCCCAGAGGCGTCGGCGCATCGAGCTTCACTCCCGCCGGATCCACCGTGAGCGTATAGCTTTCATCTTCACTGACCGCCTGCACCGGCAACCCCTGCGCCGCACAGTGAATCGCAAGCGGAAGATTGTCCTTGGCCTCCGGCTCCTCGTGGCGATACAGATTGCCGGTCTGGGCCGACAGTTGCGCCCGGAAACGCTCCACCGCCTTCGTCACCCGTGCATCGCAGCCGCTGGAATCAATGCGCAGCGGATGATCAAGGCTCAGCGAGCCCGATTTGACATCGATATGACTGGGCCAGGGCATCAGCGCCTGCGGCGCCGCGAATGCAGAACCCATCGCCAGTGGAGGCAAAACCACCGCCATTCCCACCAATCGCCATAAACTGAAAGCCATTTTCTTCCTTGCCTTTCCTGAATCCAGTGTTCAAGCCGTATTCTGCCCAATCATCCGCTACGCGATGAAACTCCATTGACCGGAAAAATCAGCAGCCCGACCATTAAACACCCTCCGCCCCATGCCCGAAAACAGGTCTGTACCCATTCCCAAATGCGTTCACGCCGAGGGGATTGTTATCAGCTTATCGCAGGTCGTCGCAGTCTTTAAAAACGCCTGCATATCTTCTGGAAGGTTAAGTAAGCTCTGCATAAGTTCCCTTGTAACAGGGCACGACTTCAGTCTGCCGCAGAAGCTGCAAAATCAACGTGGAATTTCGAGGAGATTCGCGGCCTCAGCTTCCAGCGGATCACCCATCCGAAAGATTACCCCGCCAATATGGACATGGTTTCAAAACTAGTGAATGGAATCATCTCCTCAGCCCGTTGCGAGAATCGCTATATCCGCAAGAATGGCAGCCTGGTCTGGGTCAGGATGACTAGCTCGATTCAACAAAACAGCAAAGGGCGATCGCCCGCGCTGCGTTGGAGGCGGACTTGCGGCTGGCAATCGATGAGAATCAGTTCCTGCTCTACTATCAGCCCCAAATCATGAATGGCAGCCTTGTGGGCGTCGAATCCCTCTTCCGCTGGCAACACCCGACCCGCGGCCTTTTGCCGCCCAACGACTTTATCCCCCTGGCCGAGAAGACAGGACTGATTGTCGCCATTGGCATGTGGGGGTTGGAGACTGCCTGCAAGCAGCTTGTGGAGTGGGCGGCGCGTGAGGAAACAACCCATCTGTAGTTCGGGTATTCCGGAGGTTTCAACCCCCTGGAAACAGGCAAAAACTATGGGCCTTTGCAGGCTGCGGAAAAACTCATTTCGGTGAAGGGTACGGGCTTCAGCCCGTACATAAACGCAGCAAAACCAATGCGGGCTTTAGCCCCCGAGGGATGCTTTTCAGGCTTTTTCCCTAACATTCCCCCCTTTTTCCGCTGCCTCTTTAGGCCCGGGCCTGTGCTCCATTCCGCCTGCGCCTTACTTCGGAGACCAAATGCGGAACTCGCCTCCGGTATGCATCAGGCTCATCAGGTAGAGCATGCCGTCGTAGTAGCGGCCCTGGCCGGAGGGAACAGGGCTCTTCCAGAGGGCGTCGGCGAATGCTCTGGCGCGAGCGCGGTTGGCGGCGGCCAGACCTGCGACGGCGTTGGTACCGACCAGTCCGGCGGGATGGTCCTCGTGCGTAAGGCCGGCCGTGGCGCCCAGACTTTTGCCGTCGAGCGTGTAAACGGGTCCATAAGCATCGATGCCCTGGGCGGCGAAGAAGCCCTGGATGCGGTCGCTCAACTGCTGCTCATCAGGCGCCTTCTGCCACCAGGACCAATCCACCGACCAGTTGCTCGCGGTGCGCCAGGCGTCGTAGCCAAACTCGCCGGACTGCGAAAATCCGGTAGGGTGGGGCGTGCCGTCGAAGTTGGCGTAACTGGGCGCGAGGCCGGTCTGCGGGTTGGTCGTCTTCACAAAGAAAGCGCGGCTGGCTTCAGCGGCGCGCGCCCAGAAGGCGCGGTCTTCCACCGGTCCCCAACGCGCCCACAGCTCATAAAAAGCTGGAAGATGGTAGGAGGGGTCGGTAAAAGGATGGGGCATGACGCCGGGAACAAACAGAATCATGGCGTTCTGCTCGTCCACCTCCGGGCCTACCGTGCGCGGCCCGAATTTTGTGGGCCCGGTGAGGACCTCGCGGTGGCGCATGGCAGAGAGCAGTTGCTCCGCCTCGGCCTGGTAGTCGTAGATGCCCTGGCCGCCCGACCAGCGATTGCCGGCGAAAAGCAGCGCCATCGCAAAGTACTCTTCGCCGTCCGGGGCGGGAGTCTCCTCGTTGGGCGAGCCGTCAATCTTGCACGACCAGGAGAAATAGCCATAGGAGGGGTGCCGGGGGTCGGCGATGTACATGTAAGTCTTGGCCCAGTTCCAGATAGCGTCGAAGTCGGTCTTTCGGTCCAACTGGACGGCGATCATCATGCCATACGACATACCCTCCGTCCGCACATCGTGGTTGGCCCAGTCGGTGACGTACATCAGGGGGCCGTTGGCGTTGGAGCCGGCGGAAAATGCGATTGCCTGGGTTTGCGGGTCGCCGTGGAAGAGTTGGTGGTAAGCGGTGTCGATTTTCGCCTGGATCTGGCGCGAAGAGTGGCCGGCTTCGGCAAGAAGGTTGCGGTATTTGCCGGTGGCGAAGGCGCCAGCGCCGTCCTGTGGAACAGTCTGTGCCACGGAGGCAGGCACTACACCTGTCAACAGAAGAGCGCCCAGAAACAAGGCTGGCTTGAGGCGGATAGGCAACATGGACGGCTCTCCATTCGCGGCACAAAGAAAGGGTTTTTACTTGGCGCTTCCGCAGTATCGCCCGCCCATGGCGGGAAAGGCAATCCCCTACAAAAGCGCCGCCTGGAATGAAACCCAGGCGGCGGCCGTTGCATGGATGCTCAGAGAGAGTATCCGGCTACTCTGCGCCCTTTTTGGCCTGCTTTGCAGCCTGATCGGCGGCACGGGCCTGCGCATCGAGACCGCGCGTGGGGTCTCGATGCAGAAGTTTGCGCGAGACATCGGGCCAGAATTCCTCAAAGATGGAGCCGAAGCCGCCCTCTGCGGTGACGATAAAGCCATTGGTGAAGGTCTGGCCGATCCCGGAATTCTGGGAAGGGTAATAGAGATTGGAGATCGCACCCGAGATGATGTTGCCTGAGACGTTGGAGTAGTTGGGCTCCCATTTACCGGTATTGTCGTGCTTGCACACAACGTTGGTCATCAGCGCGTAGAGCAGCCGGTGTGTGGTGCTTCCGTGGCCTAGACGGAAATAACGCGGGTCCTGGTGGAGGATGGCGGGCAAGATGCCGTTGCCGATCATGGCGCCGTCAAAGGAGTCCAGGTAGGCCGCACCCCATCTTTTCCCGTAACCCTCCGCGCCCCATCCAAAGCCGGGATCGTCATCCACGACTTCGTGGTAGCCGGCAGCAACACCAGCCACGGCGAAGGCCACCGGATCGACGGAAGAACGGAAGGCTAGGCTAAGCTTCTGCTTCGCTGTCAGAGAAACGGCGTCGCTGCGGTAGGAGACGTTGAAGGAGGGCAGGATTCCCACGATCCGCTGCTGCTCTTGCTCCTTGATCTGCTCCTCAGCCTTGTCGTGCTGGCTTTTCTCAGTGTCGGGCTGCGCCGACGGCGCTGGCGAGCTGGAACTGTCCTGAGCGGGAGTGGCGGAGGCCGGAGCAGGCTGCTGAGCAGACTGTTGAGCCGGGGTTGCCGAAGCGAGCGTAAACTCCGGCACTGGAGCATCGGGAAGTTCCGCCACGATGGCCGGCTGGGATACTGGTTCCTGGGCTGAAAGTTGAGAAGGCAGCGCCAGCAGGGCTAAGCCAGTCGCCAGCGTTGCAGAGAAAAAACGAAAACCAAAGTGCATCCATCCACCAATCTAGAAGTGTTGCCCCCCTGGTCCTGATTGCACGAAGGCGAAAGGACTGGAGGACTACTCTCAGGGTAATCCACCGCCCTGCGGCACCCGGCAGTTGCCGGTGGCTCCGGATGGATTTTGCCCGGGCTTGAAACGAACCCTGCTGATTAGACGAGATTCGAGCGGTTGAAGACACATTTCCTGAACGTGTCCCTCCGAATGCCGTTCGAGAGCGTCAGAATGGCCTGGAAGTCTTTCCTGGGCGCCTGGCGCGTACCGTAATCAGGGAGATTCTTCCCGTACTGTGATTTGGGTCACGGAGCGATGCTCCGCACCCCGGTAGGCTCAAAGTAACGGCGCACGCACCCAAAGCGCCATTGCGATTGAGGAGTTTTATATGGCTTACGTTGTTACTGATGCGTGTACAAAGGATTTTGTCTGCGTTGCGGAGTGCGCCACCGCCGCCATTGCACCCACGGCCGCTGATGCGGCTGCCGGAACCGTTTCCCAGGTTTACATCAACCCCGACGAGTGCATCGATTGCGGCAATTGCGCATCCATCTGCCCCAGCGGCGCGATCTTCTCCGCCGATGAACTGCCCGCCGACAAAGCGGAGTTTGCCGAGAAGAATCAGGCCTACTTCAACTAGTGTCCTGAGTCTGAAGTTCGCATCAAAAAACAAGCTGTCATCCTGAGCGAAGTTTGGCGCGCTTTTTGCGCCAAACGAAGTCGAAGGACCTGCGTTTGTTCTGCAACAGCGGCGACTGGCGCGTAGTGTGCGCCAATCGCAGTCGAAAGCCTGCCCTGAGCGAAGTCGAAGGGGACCCGCGGTTGTTCTGCAACGAACTTCTGACTCACCACACTAGTGTCCTGTTTCCAAAGTCCGTACACAAAAGCGAGCGACCGAGTCAAGGATTTGGTCAGCGGTTTTGTGCCACAGGAAAGGCTTTGGATCGTGGTTGTGTTTTTGAATGAAGGTGCGAATGGCGG
>Ga0302267_10000650_pt1 | contig 46505 bp, 40 predicted proteins | sample III_Bog_E1_3_FD_194555 | JGI IMG/M metagenome (GOLD analysis project Ga0302267, IMG submission 194555) | Peat permafrost microbial communities from Stordalen Mire near Abisko, Sweden - III_Bog_E1_3 | ecosystem: Environmental > Terrestrial > Soil > Wetlands > Peat | place: Sweden: Abisko...
CCAACTCGGGGATGGTGGTGATGGACGGCATCCCGACCCAAGTGGAGAGCGACGGCGACACCGGCATCCAGGTGGCCCGGGGCGCCCACACGGTCACCATCCAGGGCCATCCGGGCGTGGCCAAGGCGGTGGAGGTGCAGGCGGACTCCCCGCTCAAGTTCAAGCTTTGAGTGCCTGCCCTTGGCCATGCCGTGGTACCGTCTGAAGTTGCTCATGAATGCTGATGCCTTGCCTCCTTCCAGCCCCGTAGCCGGGGACGACCTGACCCCCCGAGGGCCGTGGTCGTTCATGGGCGCTGCCTGCCGGGGTGGGTTCTCCCCCCCGGGCCTGCAGCTCCTGGGCGGCTGGCTGGCCTTTTCCTTGCTCACCAACCTGTTCTGGGCCCTGCACCTGAGGAACCTGATCGGCTGGAGCGCCCTCCCCAACTACTGGGGCGAGATCCTTACCGCAAGGGATCTGTGGGAACTGACCGCCAACGGCGGGCTGAATCCCCATTGGGTCGGTCCCTGGGTGCCCCTGGCGGCCGGGTCGGCGCTGCTCTGGTTTCTGTGGGCCGGCTGGCGGCACCAGGCGGAGGTCATCGGGCTGCCCGCGCGGTTTGGGGCGTGGCTGGGCGGTGCGCTGGACACGTTGGCGATCGGCGCCTTGCCCCTCGGGCTCCTGGCCGGTCTGCTGGCCTTCGGCTTGGCCGGACTGGGCGGAACCGGGATCCAGGGGCTTGGGTGGCTGAATTGGGTGGGCGGCAGCCTGGTCCGGCTGGCCTTCTTCTCGGCCCTGTTCCTGCAATGGTGGCTTTGCCGGCTGGGCCGGGCCTGCCCTTCAGGCGGCTTTCGCCTGGGCCGGCACCTGGGGCTCAGCTTCCGCCGCTTCTGGCTGCACCCGGTGCAGTGGTTTGCCCTGGTGCTGGCCGGGGTGGCGCTCCGGACCGGACTCACCCTGGCCGTGCTGGGGCTGGCTTGGCGCTGGGGCGGCGGCACGGTCCCGAAGGTCTTCGTGTTCCTGGCCCTGCAGCTGCTGGTGGTGCTGGTGAACGCCTGGTTGATCGGCTGGTTCCTGCGGCTCACCGCCCTGTTCCTGCGCCATGATGCCGCGGTCCGGGCGGCCATTGAACAACTCTAACGAGCTGCCCAGGACTGATGGTTTCCGCCCCTGGGGACCTCGCAACTGTCGCATCATTAGGCCAAATCCCCAGGAGGAACGATGATTGCCGTCCGGCCGGTCCATTGCCTCACCTTGGCCGTCACCCTGGCCCTGGGCTGGGTCCAGCCCGGCCTGGCCCAGGAGACGCCCCACCCGAACCGGCTGGCCTGGCTGTCCATTTTTCCTGAACCGTTGCCGGAAGGGGTCAATCAGCTGAGTCTGGAGGCCACCAACCAGTACCTACGCACCGACCGGACCGAGAGCCTGGACCGCCGGACCCATGCCGAGCTGGAAGGGGAGGACTGGGAGCTGGTTTCCGACCTCGCCACCACCCTCGGGTCCGGCCGGATCAACCTGCGCACCCGGCTGGACCACCGTTCCGGCGGAATCGCCGACCGGCTCATCATGAACTGGCATGACATCATCGGCGTCGAACAGGGGGGGCGGAATACGACCCCCCTGTTCCAGGACCAGTGGGTGCTGACCCGGGATGGACGCACGGTGTTCAACAGCACCACCCCGCGGACCTTCATCCCGGGCCTGGACGTTTCCTACGCGGTACCTTACGGGGACGGCGTCAACGGCGGCCGGCTGGGCGGCAGTGTCCAGCTCCCCACCGGCGGGGAGCAGATCATGCAGAGCAGCGGCGGCACCAACTTCCTGGCCGGGGCGGCCGGGTGGCGGACCTTCGGCGCCTTCCGGCTTTGGGCCCAGGGGGAGGCAATCTGGATCCAGCTGCCCAAGGACAGCCCGCTGCGCACGGTGATCAGCCGCGGCCAGTACTGGCGGGCCTGGCTGGGGGTGTACATGGGGCGGTGGCAGGGGTTCGGCCTGGACCTGGCCTTGGCCTACAATGAAACGCCCTATGCCACGGGGCTGGTGCGGATTGACAAGTACGGACTGCAGCAGACCTGGGTCGTGACCCACACCCGGTGTCCGCACTGGCGCTTCGGTTTCACCGAAAAGGCCGGCACCTTCGCCACCCCGGAGATCACCGGGTTTACCACCTACCGGTTCTAACCAGGGCAGACCATGCAGTACGAGTTTCCCATCTTCGAAGGCCTGTGCCCATCCTGGGGCGGAGTGCTGCACCTGGCCAGCCGCCAGGTGTTTCCCAAGGGGTCGCTGATCCTGGACATGGAGTCCCCGGCCCAGGGGGTGTTCTTCATCAAGGAAGGGCAGGTGGACACCGCGCTCTATACCCTCAACGGCCCGGAGAAGGTGCTCTACTGCGTGGGCCAGGGCTGCGTGTTCGGCGAGGCCTCCTGCTTCTCCACCGGGACCACCGGGGAGGCCAGTGTCTGGGCCAGGTCCGCCTGCACCCTGTATTTCTTCCGCAAGGATACGGTGGAAGGCGTGATCGCCAGGGAACATCCGCACCTGCTGCTGGAGATGGCCGGGCTGCTGGGGCACATCGTGCGCATGTACGGGGTCTGGCTCCAGGACAGCCTCAGTCAGGACTACTTCGCCCGGGTCTGCCGGATCCTGGTCTACTTCGTCCGCTGGAAGCTGGGCGACCCCCAGCCGCGCAACCGGCAGGTGCTGATCCACTCGGACATCACCCAGAGCGATGTGGCCAAGCTGCTGGGGGTGCACCGGGTCACCGTGACCAAGGCGGTCAAGGGGCTCAAGGACCGGGGCATCATCCGGCGCTTCACCAAGACCGAGCTGGACATCGCCGACTTCCAGGGGCTGTGCCGGCTGGGCGGGTTCCAACCGGATGCCTCGACTTTGGCTTCCCTGACGTTGCGCGGGTAACCTAGCCTCTCAGCTTGAAGCCCTTCACGATGTCCTTCAGCCCCTCGGCCACCCTGGCCAGGTCGTCCGCGGTGCTGGTGATCTGCTGGACGGTGGCGGAGAGTTCCTGGGTGGCGGTGGCGTTCTGGTCCAGGCGGGAGGCGGTCTGATCCATCATCCGGCCCACCTCGGCGCTGGTCCTGGCCTGCTCCCGGCTAAGCCCGCCGATCTCCAGGATCCGCGAGGACACCTCGGCGATCCGCGTGCGGATCGCCTCCAGGTGTTCCTGGGCCACGCCCACGCTGGCCACGCCGCCGGCCACCGCCGCCGCGGTGTGGCCGATGATCCCTTCGATGTCCTTGGCCGCTGCGGCGCAGCGCTCGGCCAGCTTGCGCACCTCCTCGGCCACCACGGCGAAGCCCTTGCCCTGGTTGCCGGCCTTGGCCGCCTCGATGCCGGCGTTGAGGGAGAGCAGGTTGGTCTGGCGGGCAATGCCCTGGATCGCCTCGACCACCTGGGCGATCCTGGCGGTGGCCTGCTGGATCTCGGCCATCTCCCGGGCGGTGCCCCGGCCCGCCTCGGTGCCCTGGTCGGTGTCGTGCACCGCCCGCTCCGATTCGGAGCCGGTGCGCTTGGAATGCTCGGCCATGGCCGCCACGTTGGCGTCCAGGCCCCTGAGGTCCTCCTGCACCTTGCGCCCGGCCTCCTGGAGGCCTTCCCCGACCCGGGCCGTCTCGTCGACGGTCTGGGCCATCTGCTCGGCGCTGGCGGCCAGCTCCATGCTGCCGGAGGCCACCCTGGCCGATGCGGTCTCCACGTTCTGCAGTGCCTGGTTCAACTGGCCCACCATGGCGTTGAAGGTTTCCGCCAGCTGGCCGATCTCGTCCCGGTTCTGGACCGGGGCCCGGACCGTCAAGTCGCCACCGGCCATCTGGGTGATGGACCCGGAAAGGGCGGCCAGCGGGCGCAGGATGCTCCGGCGCACGAAGAAGGCCACGATCCCGCCGATCACCCCCAGCACGGCCAGGCCGATCAGGCCCGCCAGGAGCCGCATGTTCGCCACCCTGCGCTGCAGGTCCGCGGTGGAGATGGACACCCCGAAGGCCGCCACCATGTCGCCGATCTTCCGGTCCTTGAACGCATCCATGCCGTTGGCGGCGTGGCAGCGGGCGCATTCCTCCCGCAACTGGGCCGGAGCCAGGACATACAGCTTGGGCGTGCCGTCGGTCTCGCGGTAGTGCAGCGACCGGGAAGGGATGGCCGGATCCTGCAGGAAGGCCGTCACCGAAGCCCGCTCGAATTCCGCCACCGGTCCGGGGCCCTCCACGGAATCCGGCAGCACCCGGTGGAATTCCATGTTCCGGCTCTGGCAGTAGTCCGCGGCCGCGGAATGGATCATGAAGCGCGAGGTGACGGCCAGGGAGGTGAGGTTTTCCTGGAAGGCCGCCTCCGCGGAACGGGTCTGGGCCGCGCTCACTGCCCAGATCAGCCCGGCGATGACCAGGGTCAGCGCGGTGACGACGGGAATCAGGAATCGGGAGGTCAAGGTCAATTTGCGCACGCAGGGACCTCGGGTGTTTTCAGGATGTTGAAAATTCAGGAAGGCCAGTCTGCTCCGCAAAATGATCGGCGGTAAGTTATTTTTTATCCAAGCAGCCGTGACCGGGCGTGCCCGGGTACGGCTGCCTCCCTTTCCCTTGTCGCTCAAGCAACCCTCCAGTCGCCCCCGGCAGGGCTCCAGACCACCCAAGCCCATGCGGGGGGCTCTGGAACGCAACCATGTATTAAGTTGAGAGGCTCTTATGTAGCGCCGACTACATTTCCGGACGGCCCCCTGGCCAAGAATCAGCTATCGCCAGGAGCCAGCCATGAGTCATGCCATCCGGGAGCCCATGCGGGACCTTTGTTCCGCCCCCGCCGGCCAGGGCGAGGTGCTCCAGGGCAACATCGCCTTCGCCGCCGGTTGCGTGCGCAGCGGCATCCACTGCGCCGACGGCTATCCCGGCACGCCCAGTTCCGAGGTCATCGACCGCGGGCTGGCGCTGGTCCAGGACCTGATCACGGTGGGCTGGTCGGTGAACGAGGCCACCGCCGCGGCGGTCGGCCACGGCCACAGCCTCGCCGGGCGGGACAGCGTGGTCACCATGAAGATTCCCGGGCTGTTCCAGGCTGGGGACATCTTCACCAGCGGGGCAGCCTTCACCCAGCCCCGGGGCGCGCTGATCTACTTCATCGCCAGCGACTTCAACCCCAGTTCCACCCAGCATCTGGTGGATCCCCGCCCCCTGTTCCGGAGCTGCTTCGTGCCGGTGTTCGAGCCCCGGGACCACCAGGAGATGCATGACGCTCCGGCCATCGCCGTGGCCATCGGCCGGGCCTTCAGGACCCAGGTGGTGGTCCTGGCCAGCGGCGGGCTCTGCCACAGCGACGGCCTGGTCCGCCTGGCTCTGCCGCAGCGTCGGGAGCCGGTGGCCATGCCGGACAGCCTGCGCGCCTTCAATGTCCTGCCCAGCCTGGCGCGCCAGGCCTACGACACCGTCATGGACGAGCGGATGCCGGCCCTGGAACGGATGGTGGAGGAGAGTCCGCTCAACCGCTGGCGCAAGGGCTCCGGCAAGGTCGGGGTGGTCACCTATGGGGTCTGCGACCTGTACCTGCGGGAGGTCATGGCGGCCAGCAGTCGGGATGTCTCGGCTATCCCCGGAGGGGATACCGAGAGGGGCCTGGACCTGGACGTGCTGTCCCTGGCCTTCTCCAATCCCCTGCCCATGAACCTGATCCGGGCCTTCCACCAATCGGTCCAGGGCGAAGTGCTGGTCATCGAGGACGGCGGCCGCCAGCTCCAGGACGCCATGGCCCAGGCTGGTCTGAAAGTCCGGGGCAAGACCCCCTACAGCAAGGTCACCGAATGGAGCCCGGCCCTGATCGCCGAGTTGCTGGGGGTGGGCCGACCGGCCATGGTCTGCACCGTTCCGGCCGTGGGCCGTCCGCCGCTCATCTGCCCGGGCTGCCCATACCGGCTGTTCGCCCGGTCAGTGGCGGAACTTAAGGGCAAGGGCGAGCTGGACGCCGCCTTCGGCGACATCGGCTGCAACGCGCTGCTCTATTTCATGAACGCCATGGACACCGGCCTGGCCATGGGCGCCAGCGAAGCCAACCGCATGGGCTATGTGCTGTCCCGGCCCGAACAGGCCTCCCGCTGCCTGAGCATCATCGGCGACGGCACCGAATGCCACAGCGGCATGGCCGCGACCCGCAACGCGGCCTACCGCAACGTGCCCGGGGTGAAGGTGATCCTGGACAACGAGTGGACCGCCATGACCGGCGGGCAGCCCTCGCCCACCTCGCCGGCCAACCTGGCCGGCCAGACCATGCGCTTCGACCTGCCCGCCGCCCTGGCCGCCCACGGCGCCAAGGTCGAGGTGGTCGGCGCCTACGACCGCACCCGCCTGCGGGCGACCCTGAGGACCGCCCTGGCCGAGGCGGGGCAGGGGGTCTACACCACCATCGTGGTGCGCGACGGCGCCTGCCTCAAGAAGATCCGGCCCAGCCGGCAGCGGGTCCAGGTCGATCCCGGCGCCTGCAGGAAATGCAATCTCTGCCTGATCTGCCCCGGTCTGGAACTGGGGCCCGATCGGGTGCCCCAGGTGAACAATCTCTGCTCGGGCTGCGGCGGGCACCAGCCGGCCTGCGTCCAGATGTGCCCCACCGGGGTGCTGAAGCTCCGCGGCCCCCTGGAAACCGGGCAGGCCGGCCCTGCGCCGTTCCCACAGCCGCCCGCGGCGTGGCCGGAACCGGTTCCGGCCGACCTCCCGGCCCGGCTTTCCCTGGCCATCCGCGGGGTGGGGGGCCAGGGCAACCTGTTCTTCGGCCGGGTCCTGACCCAGCTGGCGCAGCTGGCGGGGTACGGGGCCAGCAACATCGTCAAGGGCGACACCCATGGCATGGCCCAGATGGGCGGGCCGGTGATCAGCACCTTCGCCTGCGGCGACGTGGTCAGCCCGGTGCTGCTGCCGGGCACGGTCGACTGCCTGATCGTCATGGAGAAGAGCGAGGTCCTGCGGCCGGACTTCCTGGATCTGCTCAAGCCCGGCGGCACCATCCTCATGGCCGATACCCGGATCCTGCCCGAGGGCCCGGGGGCGGCGGATTATCCCAGCGACGCCAGCCTGCGTTCGATCCTGGCGCCGTACCGGCTGATCGAGGTGGATCCGCTCCGGCAGGCGGTGGCCCTGGGCGACCCCACCGGCCGGATCGCCAATGTGATCCTGATGGGGATCCTGAGCGGCCTGAGTCCGTTCGATCAGTTTCCCCAGGCCCTCTGGTGGAACGCTCTGCGCAAGGTCAACCCCGGGCCCGGGGTCTGGGCCGCCAACTTCGCCGGCTTCAACGCCGGCCGCGCTACCATTGCCGAAAGGATGCTGCCATGCCGATGATCCTGGCCCTGAACCCGGGCGCCACCTCCACCAAGCTCGCGGTGTTCGCCGGCGGCGAGACCCTGCTCAAGACCTCGGTGGAACACCAGGGCTCGTCCCTGGACCGGTTCCCCCGGGTGATGGACCAGTTCCCGTACCGGCTGGAGCTGATCCGCACCGCCCTGGACGCCGCTGGGATCGCCCTGGCGGGACTGGACGCGGTGGTGGGCCGGGGCGGCCTGCTCAAGCCGCTGGAGGGCGGGACTTACCGGGTCAACGAGCGGATGCTCGCCGACCTGGCCCAGGCCAGGGAACATGCCTCCAACCTGGGGGCGGTCCTGGCCGACTGCCTGGCCCGGCCCCTGGGCATCCCCGCTTTCATCGTCGACCCGGTCTCGGTGGACGAACTGGAGCCCGAGGCCAGACTCTCCGGCCTGCCCGAGCTGCCCAGGCTCAGCTTCTCCCACGCCCTCAACAGCAAGGCGGTGGCGCGCCGCGCCGCCCTCGGCCTGGGCCGCGGCTATGACCAGTGCCATTTCGTGGTGGCCCACCTGGGCACCGGAGTTTCGGTCACCGCCCACCGCCTGGGGCGGATGGTGGACGTCAACGGCGCCGAGGAGGAGGGCCCCTTCTCCCCGGCCCGTTCGGCCGGCCTGCCTTCCCTGTCCCTGGTCAAGCTCTGCTACTCGGGGCGGTACACCGAACGGCAGATGCTGGACCGGATGGTGGGCGGCGGCGGGTTGTACGCCCACCTGGGCACCCGGGACGTGCGCGAGGCCGAACGGCGCGCCGGTGCCGGCGACCCGGCGGCGGCCCTGGTGATGAAGGCCATGGCCTACAAGATCGCCAAAGAAATCGGGGCCATGGCGGCGGTGCTGGCCGGCCGGGTGGACCGGATCATCCTGACCGGGGGCATCGCCTACTCGGAACGGATCGTGGCGGAGGTTTCCGCCCGGGTGGCGTTCATCGCCCCCATCCTGGTGCTGCCCGGGGAGGAGGAACTCGAAGCCCTGGCCGAGGGCGCCCAGCGCGTCCTGGATGGCGCGGAATCATGCAAGATCTACGAGTAAAGGCGGGTGGACCCATGTTCAGGCATTTCACGGAACTGACCGAAGCGGCCAAGGCGGGGGGGCCGGTCCGGGTGGCGGTGGCGGCGGCCCAGGACCGGGAGGTCATGGCCGCGATCCAGGGCGGCATCCGGGCCGGTCTGATCGAGGCGGTCCTGGTCGGCGACCGGGCCCTGATCCGGCCCCTGGCCGAGGAACTGGGCATCACCGGTTCGGTGGAGATCGTCCATGAACTGGATCTGGACCGGGCCTCGCTCCTGGCCGCCGGGCTGGTGCACGCCGGGGAAGCCCAGGTGCTCATGAAGGGGCTGGTGAACAGCCAGGGCTTCCTGCGGGCGGCGCTGGACCCGGTCCGCGGCCTGCGCACTGGGCGGCTGCTGAGCCACCTGGCGGCCCTGGAGACTCCGGGCCGGGCCAAGCTGGAATTCCTCACCGACGGCGGCATGAACATCGCCCCGGGACTGGAGGAGAAGAAGCTGATCCTGGCCAGCGCCCTGGCCGCCCTGGGCCGGCTGGGGGTGGCTTCGCCCAAGGTCGCCGTGCTGTGCGCCAACGAGCAGGTCAGCCCGAAGATGCCGGCCACCGTGGACGCCCAGGGCCTGGTGCGGGCCTGGGAGGCGGGCGAGTTCCCGGACTGCGTGGTGGAGGGCCCCATCGCCATGGACGTGGCGGTGAGCCCCGAGGCGGCCCGGCACAAGGGCATCCAGAGCCGGATCTCCGGGGATGTTGATCTTTTCCTGGTGCCGAACATCGAGGCCGGCAACCTGGTGGCCAAGACCATGATCTACTACGGCCAGGCCAGGATGGCCGGACTGATCCTGGGCGCCACCCACCCCATCGTCATGGTTTCCCGGGCCGATTCGGCCGAAGCCAAGCTCAATGCCATCGCCATGGCGGTCCTGCTTTCCCGTTCCTGACCGGTCTTGGTAGTCTGGAGGGGTGATAAAACTCGATTCTTTCTCCATCGGCCCCCATGAGATCCAGCCTCCGCTGGTCATGGCTCCCCTCCATGAGATTACCGACCAGCCGTTCCGGCGCATGATCCGGCAGGTGGGCGGAGTGGGGCTCACCGTTTCCGAGATGATCTCCTGCGAGGCCCTGATCCGGAACGCCCGCAAGGCCGAGGCGATGATGGCCGGCGACGGCGAGCATCCCTACACCATGCAGCTGTCCGGCAGCATCCCGGAGCATCTGGCTGAGGCGGCCCGCATGGCCGAGGCGGCCGGGGCCGACATGGTGGACCTGAACATGGGCTGCCCGGCCAGCAACGTCACCAGCGGCGGGGCCGGTTCGGCCCTGCTCAAGGACATCCGCCTGGCCGAATCCTGCGTCAAGGCCATGGTGCGGGCGGTACAGGTGCCGGTGACGGTGAAGATGCGCGCCGGCTGGGACAACAGCCAGAAGGAACGGTCCGACTACCTGGACTTCCTGCGCATGTTCGAAGCGGTGGGGGTGCAGGCTCTGGCGATCCATCCGAGAACCCGGGCCCAGCAGTACGAGGGGGCCGCCGATTGGACCCTGATCGCCCGGGCGGTGGACGTCAAGGTGTCCTTCCCCATCATCGGCAACGGCGATGTGAACACCCCCGAAGACGCGAGGCGGATGTTCCGGGAGACCGGCTGCGCCGGGGTGATGATCGGCCGGGCCGCCCTGACCAATCCCTGGATCTTCCGGCAGATCCTGGATCCGGACCTGGAAGTGACCGAGCTCCAGCGGATCGACCTCTGCATCAGCTTCTTCCGGCTGCTTCTGGAGTTGCTGGAACCCAGGGAGGCGCTGCACAAGATGAAGAAGATCGGTTCCTGGTTCACCAAGGGAATCCGGAACGGGGTGGGCTTCCGCCAGAACCTGCACGCCTGCAACGACCCCGAGGTGATTTTCGCGGCGCTGGAGCGGCTTAAGGGCCTACCTCAGTAGCTCCAGCGGGGCGTCCGGGTCCCCCGGGCAACGCATGCGTTGCCCGGGATCTAAGGACCGGTCAGGCTGTGCCTGCCGGCGGCCCCTGGGGCGCGGTCCGTCCCTTGATTGTTCGCGCCGACCCAGACCGGCTCCGGTGGTCTTGCGCCGACCCAGAAGTACCTCGCGGCGGAACCCCGCCGCTCGGTTTGCCGTAGCAGGGCGCCGCAGGAAATGGGTCTCGTTGCCTTCGTGGCGTCAGAGGCGGGATGAATCTTCGAACCGTGGATCACCCAGGGCAACGTTCCCCAGCTAACGAGTCCATCTACGGCAAACCTCGCGGCGGTATTCCGCCGCGAGGTAATTTTGGGTCGGCGCATCTCCACCGGAGCCGGTCTGGGTCGGCGCGAAACACTAAAAGACCGACCGCGCCCATGGGGCCGCCGGCAGGCACAGCCGGGCCGGAACCCGGACGCCTCCGTGGAGGTAGGGGGGGGCCGTGGGCCGGCTCCATGAAAAATGCGTTAAACTCCCTCCATGGGAGATTTCATGGATCAAGAATACCTACTCTTTCCGCCCCGCAAGCGGATCGCCCTGGTCGCCCATGACAACAAGAAACGGGATCTGCTGGAATGGGTCACCTACAACAAGGGGACGCTGATCCAGCATGAGTTGTGCGCCACCGGCACGACCGGAACCTTGCTGGAGCGGGCCCTCGGCACGCCGATCCTCAAACTCCAGAGCGGCCCCCTCGGCGGGGATCTGCAGATCGGCGCCAAGATCGCCGAAGGCCTCATCGACTTCATGATCTTCTTCTGGGATCCCCTGGAGCCCCAGCCCCACGATCCCGACGTGAAGGCCCTGCTGCGCATCGCCGTGGTGTGGAACGTTCCAGTGGCCTGCAACCGCGCCTCGGCCGACTTCATGATCTCCTCGCCGCTGATGGCGTCCACCTACCAGCGCCTGCTGCCCGACTTCGACCGGCACCGCAACCGGCTGGAGCTGGGGGACGGACCGATCGCCTGAACCCAGCGACCCGGGGCCGGGGCAGGGCGCTGCATCGGCCCCCTGGGCGGTCATGGCCAAGGGGGCGGGTGGATCCAGATGTTCGCGCCGATTCATGGACGCCCAATCATCTTGCAGAATCTGGACCACTCCCTGGGCTGGGTGCCGGACAACCCGGTTGACGTTTCCCTGGTCCCGGGGCTCGCACACGAACTTCAAGGCCGACTCCCCGTCCCGGATCCCGGGGTCGGGGGCGAAATAGCCCAGGTAGCCAGCGTCGGGGCGTATGCCGACATGGTCCAGGAGATGGAAGGTGGCCGCGCTCTCGCCGGTGCCATCCATGGCCTGGATCGAAACCACCGCCTGGGCCGGGATCCGGAGCCTGCACCGGGAGGCCCTTGGGATATAGATGTCGTGGTATTCGCCGGAGCCGCTTTGTTCGACGTTGATTCGCAACCGGGTGCTGTTGGAGATGAACTTCAGGGTCCAGGGCTGATCCGATGAATTGATTAAATTGGTCGGATGGTGGGCCCATGCCGCGCCCGTAGCCCAGGTGAGCGCCATCCCCAGCAATCCTATGAACTCAAAATTCATATTTATCCCCTCCCCGGCAAACCCATGGCCTGCGGTCGAAGAATGGGTTTCCAGGGCCTCAGGTTCCCCAGGGGAACGATAGGACGGTTCAGGCCGCAGCGCCCGCTTTGAGCAGCGCGCCCACGTAGTGGTCCAGGGCATAGTCCAGCCAGCGCCGGTCCGGCAGGTTACCGCTCACGTAGCCCATGTGCCCGCCCACCCGCTCCACATGCAACTGTACCGAGGGGGAGAGCTTCTGGCGCTGGATGTCCGAGGCCGGGGCGAAGGGATCGTCCATGGAGGAGATGATCACCGTCGGCACCCGGATCCCCCCCAGGTGTGGACCGCATGAGCATTGGGAATAATAGGTCCTCCGGTCGGGAAAGCCGGCCATGGTGGCGGTATAGGCCGCATCGAAATCCCGGGTGGTCCGGGTGGGCAGCAGGGGGCCGGCGCCCCGTCTGGCCTGGACCTGTTCGCGGATACAGCGGATGAAATACTGGTCATAGCCCAGATTCAGCCCGGACACCAGACGCTGGGAGCAGGCCTCCAGATCCACCGGGGGATTCACCGCGATGGCCAGATCCGGCACTCCGGCGGCCCGGTCCCGGCCCAGGAGCAGCAGCAGGATGTTGGCGCTGATGGAAAAGCCGATGGCCAGCTGCAATTGTCCGGGAAACCGTTCCCGGCCGAAGCGCAGCGCGGCGGCCATGTCGCCGGTGGAGCCGCTGTGATAGAACTTGCGCGACCACCCCAGCCCGGGGCCGGCGCCCCGGTGGTTCACGGCCAGGACGGCGTGGCCCTGGGCATGGAGGTGGGCCGCGGCCCGCTTCATGTAGTGGCCCTCGGTGCTGCCGGCCATGCCATGGAAAAGATGGACGGCCACGCCGGAGGTGCCCTCCAGAGACTCCACGGCCAGGGCATCCCCGTCGGGCAGCTCCAGCCGATGATGCTGCCAGGGCAGCTCGGGCTCAGGGTAGGGCAGCAGTTGGGCGGCGATGGTCTGCATATGGCCGCCCATGGCCCAGAAGGGCGGGTCGCAGGAGAGTTCGGGCGGCACCAGATCCAGGCCGATGGTTGCCGGACTTGGGCGGAGGAAAGATTGCACGGCCATGCTGGCTCCTGTGGGGTGCTGCCCCGCAGGGCTGACGGCCTCGACGGTGGTTGGATGGGCCGGTCGCTGCCAACCCGAGCTACCTTCAGCAATTCCTGGGCCATTGAAGAATAGCTAATGTCTTAGCCGTTTCCCGGCCTTGGCAGGGCGTCCGGTCTGGGCCGCTGCGGTCAGAATGAACGAACCCAGGTCCAACCGGCCGCCGATCCCCGATCCCGGGATGGATGGGGAGCCTTCAGAGATACGATCCCAACCCCGCCTTCAGACCCTCCAGGATGGTCTGCTCGCATTCCTGGATCCGGGTGGCCCGCAGGAGGGGGTCCACCTGTTCGTCGACGAAAACCCGGGCGCACTGCGCCGCCGTGTCCCGAAGCGCCCGCAGGGTCCCCTGGCAGGCCAGGTCATCGGGGAAACTGGCCCGGTAGCCTCTCAGGGCCGTCTCCAGGGCCCGGGCGTTGGCGCTGCGCAGGCCGCAGAGGCTCCGGCCGGGGCGATCCTCCACGGTGGCCAGAAAGACCGAGATCCCGCCGAGGGAGGTGATGAGGCCGAGCCAGGCGCTCTCCTCCGCTTCGGTCTCGTCCGGATGCTCCCACTTGAAAGCGGCCAGGAGGGCGGGGAGATCGGCCTGGATCCGCCACCGGTCCATGCGCTCGGCAGCTGGCTGGCCGGCCCGGGTGGCCGCGGCGGCCTGGGCGCCATCGTTCATGGATCGATAGAGGCTGCCCAGGAACCGGGATGCCACCGTCGCCTGGAGGGTCCAGACGTTGATCGAGACATCCAGGACTGTGCAGGTTTGGGTCGTCATTCCAACCATAATCCATTGAATGCGGATCCCTGGACAGGGGGGAACGGCGGGAAATTCGCAAAGATCCTCCTTGGCTCATTTTTTTTGCCCCGGTCTCGAACCAAGACCTCCCAAGGAGCATTTTCCTGGCGGGGACAGTTGCATCCGCCGCTCCCTTCAGGTCGGACCGCAACCCACCGGAAGACCCCATGACCTGGTTCCCGCCCAAGCCCCTGAACCCTGCCGACTGGCGCCGGCAGGCTGAGGAACAACTGGAAGCCGAAGGCTTCGAGGATCTGGAGGGGGTGGATGCCAAGCGGGTCCTGCACGAACTGCGGGTGCACCAGCTGGAACTGGAAATGCAGAATGAGGCTCTGGGTGAGGCCCGGCTGGAGGCGGAAGCCGGCTGGGAGCGGTTCCAGGATCTCTATGACTCCGCCCCGGCCGCCTATTTCTCCCTGGACCGCTGGGGGGACATCCTGGAGGTGAACCTGGCCGGGACGCGCCTGCTGGGCGTCGACCGGGCCGCCCTGGTGAACCGGCGCTTCGCCTCCTTCCTGCGCGGGGCCGATCTGGCCGTGTTCACCGCCTTCCTCCAGAAGGGGCTGGAGAACCAGGATAATCCCCCCTGCGAGGTGGCCGTGGAGGCCAACCGTTCCGTCCCGATCTGGGTCTGTCTGCAGGGCGCCGGTTCCGCCGATGGCAAGGTGCTGCCCCTGGCGGCCCTGGACATCACCCGCCAGCGCCTGACCCAGGAGCGGCTGGAACGGCTTGACCGTGAACTGGAAGGGCGGGCGGGGTTTCGGACGGCGCAGTTGGAAGGGCTCTGCCGGGATCTGGAGGCCATCCGTCAGGTGGTGGACAACACGCTCGAGAGGACCCGGCTGGCCCTGGACCAAGGGCCCCCCGGGATATGAGCAGGTCTTTTGGGATTTTCCCTTCTGGATTGAGAATGGACGTCCTCCCAGGAAAGGATCCCTGCCATGGCAACCATCGGATTTCCTGTCCCTGACCCCTTCCCCTCTCCAGTGGCCCCTGCCGGCTTGGGCCGGGTCTGATGCTGGACGATCTCCTGCCCTTCTACGAACGGGAGCTGAGCGCGATCCGGGCTCTGGCGGCGGAATTCTCGGAACGCTATCCCAAGGTGGCCCGGCGGCTGCAGATCAATCCCGACCACTGCGACGATCCCCAGGTGGAGCGCCTGCTGGAAGCCTTCGCCTGGTTCGGCGCCAGGATCCACCGGCGGCTGGACGACGAGATTCCGGAAATCGCCGAAGCGCTCATCCAGGCCCTCTGCCCCCACTTCCTCCGGCCCATCCCCTCGGCCACCATCCTGCAGGTGCTGCTGAAACCGGGCAACGCGCCCCTGCCCGGCAAACACACCATTCCCCGCCACTGCCAGACACTCTCCCCGGCCGTGCACGGCAGCCGATGCGCCTACCGGACCTGCCATGAGCTGGACCTATGGCCCCTGGCCGTCGCCCGGGCGGGTCTGGAACTGGAGGTGCCGGGGGCCGGCCAAGGGACCAGCGCCATCGCCCTGGACCTGGTCCATGCCCCCGGAACCCCCAGCCCGGACCTGGAAGTGGACAGGTTGCGCTTCCATCTGGACGGGGTTCCCGGCCTGGTGAACCTGCTGTACGAACTGCTGTGCTTCCGGCTGCAGGGGGTCCGGGTCACCCCGGGGGGGCCGGAGGGGGCCGGAACCCTGCTGCCGGCCTCCTGTGTCACCCGGGCTGGATTCTCGGACCAGGAGAGCCTGTTCGACCCGGATCCGGACCTCCTTCCCGGCTTCCGGCTGCTGTTCGAATACTTCGTCTTTCCCGAGAAGTTCCGGTTCTTCGAGGTGGCTGGCCTGGGCCGGGTGCCGCCGGGGGGGCTGCGACTGCGCTTCCTGCTGCCCCGGTTCAGCGGCGCCGGCCGGGCGGTGCGGCTCCTTGAGACCCTGTCGGCCGACACCTTCAAGCTGGGCTGCGTGCCGGCGGTCAATCTCTTCCCCCAGGCGGCGGAATCCATCAAGCTCTCCGGTCACCAGGCCAGCTATCCGTTGGTCATGAAGGGCCGCGACGGCTCCGAATGCGAGATCCATTCCATCGATTCGGTGCGGATGACCCGTCCGGGGGCCACGGCAGCGGTCGCGGTTCCGGCTGCCGACGCCCTCGGCCATGGCACCTGGTCGGGCGAGCCCGGCTTCGCCTGGCGGGCCGTCCGGGAGGGATCCCCAAACCCCCGGGAGCCGGGCACGGATCTCACCCTCTCCCTGGTGGACTCCGAATTCCAGCCGCTCCGGCCGCCGGTGGGAACCCTGGACGCCCAGCTCACCTGCACCAACCGGAACCTGGCGGAAGCCATTCCCTTCGGCTCCGGGGATCCGGGCCGGGAGGGTTTCCTCCTGGCCAGCCATCCGGTGGTCGGGCAGGTCCGCGCGCTCCGGAAACCCACCCCGGGATGGGCGCCTCCGGCCAAACCCGGTCGGCTCTGGCGGATCATCGCCCACCTGGCCATGAATCACCTTTCCCTGGCGGCCCTGGACCGGGAAGGGCTCCAGGAAATCCTGGAACTGTACGCCTTCAGCGGTTCCAACGGGGTAACCCCGGAGAGCCGGGGCCTCCACCGGCTGGAGACCCGCCCGGTCACGGCCCTGGTGGCCGAGGCGGGCCAGCCCCGCTTCGCCCGGGGCATCGAAGTGACGGTCACCTTCGATGAGGACGGGTTGGCGGATGCGGATCCCTTCCTGTTCGCCGCCATCCTGGAGCGGTTTCTGGCCCAGGCCTGCCTGCGCAACAGCTTCCTTCAGTTCCGGCTGTTCAGCCGGCAGCGGGAAGGCGAACTGGCGGGATGGCCGGCCCTGGGCGGCGCCGCGGCCTTGGTATAGCACCGGCCCCGCTACCAGATCATCGCGCAGACCAGAGCGAGCAGCACCGAGGCGTGGATCAGGGTGCCCAGGGGCCTGGAGCGGTTCCGGACCCACTCCCGCAGAAGCACCGCCCCGAGGGTGATCCCACCCACCAGGAGCACCCACAACGCGCCCTCGCCCATGCCAAGGGCATGGACGCGCCCGGTGACCAGGCCCGGGGTCCACGGGGTTCCATAGAGCAGCACCAGGTGGCCCACGTAGACGAAGAGCGATTTCCGGCCCACCGGCGCCCAGGCGGCCACCAACCTGGGGCAGTGGTCCGCGACCCAGGCCAGCAGGCCGAACAGCAGCAGGGCGAAGCCCAGCCGGTAGGCCGTGTAGGCGTAGCCCCCCTTCCAGGCGTCCCCGGGTGGTAGCCCCTGCAGCGGCACGTGGTCCGCGGCCAGGGCGAACAGCAGGATCGCGCAGCCGGCGGCCTGGCAGACCAGACGGAAGGTCCGCACCCGCTGGGGCTCGGGCGTCTCCAACAGCAGGGCGCCCAGGCCGACCCCCAGGAACATATAGGCAGCATAAGGGAATACTGGAAACAGGGAGCCATGGTCGAGGGAGAGATAGGCCGCCAGGCCTTCCGGCAGCCAGCGGAACCAGTCCACCGAGGCCACCCGTGGGGTCGAGGCCAGGATCAGGGCTCCGGCCCCGAGGCTCCAGGCGGCATAGCGCCGGACCGTCCGGGCCCGCCAGAGCAAGGCGGTGAGCAGCAGCAGGGTCAGGCCATTGAGTTGGAGGATGCCCACCTGCAGGAACCCCCTCCACACGTCCCGGGAAACCCAGCGGAGGTCGGCGATCCGGGCGGCGGGCAAGACCAGCAGGTAGCCGATCCCGGCCACCATGAAGGCCACCCGGATCCGGCGCCGGAGCATGGCCTTGGCCAAGCGGCCGTCTGGGCCGTAGCGGATCCCCAGCACCGTCGCCGCCCCGGACACCATCAGGAACATGGGCGCCGTGAGCCCGCGCAGACTTTGATAGGTCTGCCACTGGAAGCTGTCCAGGTTCAGCCGGGCCGGGTCCAGCAGGGCCGCCAGGGTATGGCCCTGGATCATCAGCAGCATGGCCACCAGCCGGATGAAGTCCAGCAGCAGCACCCGCGGGGCGTTCGAGGCTCTGGCTGGAGGGGGCATGGGAACTCGAACAGGAGGGCGGAGGCTCGGGATGGGGGGGCCAACTTGGGGCTTCCTCCATGGACCCTGGGGAGGACTCCGCCGTTGAACCATCCGTACTTTTTTTGTAACGGCTGAGCCCGGCCTGATCACCAGCAATGGTGGGAACGGCCTACTGGTGGCCAGTCGTTTGGGCCGCCTGCTGCTCCAGGGCAGCGTGAACGGAATGTGCTACCGGCTGGTGGTGGAAGTGGTGGACAGGAAGGAAGGATTGCTGGAACCCGTGACGGCCTACCGCTATGCCAATCATAATTGTTCGTTCTTGGCTTGGTTTGCACCGGCCCGCAGCGGCTGGGGGATCTCCAGACTGAATTCCGCCCAGCGCCCGCGCTCGCTTCGGGCTTCCAGGCGTCCCCCGTGCAGGTTGGCGATCCGCCAGGCGGTGTAGAGGCCCAGGCCGGTGCCCTTGATCGCCCGCAGTTCCGGCGCCTGCAGCCGGCTGAACTTCCGGAACAGGCGCGGGCGCTCCTCGGCGGCAAATCCCGGACCTTCGTTCCAGACCGTCACCCGCAGCCGATCCTCGGGCCGTTCCAGCCCGATCCGCACCAGGCCTCCGTCCCGGCCGTATTTCACGGCGTTGCCCAGCAGGTTGGCCAGCAGGATCAGCAGCAGCTGGGGGTCGCACTGGACCTTGGTGACGCCCGGGGGGAAGTGGCGCTCCAGGGTCATGCCCCGGGCCTGACTTTGGGCCGCCACCAGCTCCAGCGCCGGTTCCGCTACCTCCTCCACGAACGCGCAAAGCACGGGCCGGAGCGCCAGCTGGCCGGATTCTATCCGGGCCAGCTCCAGGTACTCCCGGATCAGGTCCAGCAGGTAGCCGCCCTTGGCCCTGAGCCGATCCAGCTTCTGCGCCTGGGCCGGGGCCAGGGGGCCCAGGTAGCCGTCCGCCAGCACCCGGGCGTCGGTGAGCATGGAGGCGAGGGGGTTCTTCAGCTCATGGCTGACGAAGCCCAGCACCTCGGCGTAGGCTAGGTTGGCGGACTGGAGCTGCTCGATGCGCCAGACCTTCTCCACCGCCTGGGCCAGCCGCTCGGCGATGGCCAGCCATAGCCGCACATGGTACGGGGTGTAGGCCCGCGGCTCCCGGGAACTGAGGAAGATGACCCCGAACCGGCGGTCCGCCACCGCCAGGGGGCAGGCCAGGGAGCTTTGCACCCCCTCCTGCACCAGCAGCCGAGTGGCCTGGCTGCTGGGGTGGGCCTCCAGATAGCGGGGCAGGTCGTAGATGATCCGCGAGCAGTTGCCGTCCAGCACCCGGGCCAGGGAGCCGGCGCCGAAATCCTCGGCGTAGCCGGCGGTCAGCAGCAGAGGAGTGTAGAGGGCCTTGCAGTGCTGGGCGACGATGCGGCGGCCATCCTCCTCCAGGAAGGCAAGGCCGATCCGGTCGCAGGGGTACAGCTCGGGGATGGTGGCGAACAGGAACTCCAGCAGGTCGTCCAGGGAGGCTTCCCCGGCCACCTTCTGGTTGACCGTGTCCAGGATCGATTGCTCCTCCCCGGTAAACGCAAGGGCCTGGCCTCCGGTTCCGGTGGGGGCGATGAAGTGCAGGAGGGGATGGGCCAGGTCATTCAATGTAGCGCCCGCGGGCGGTGTAGCGGGTATGCAGCAGCCGGTGGCTGAGCGGGCCGCAGGGGCCCTCGGTCAGGAATTCCCGGTAGAGCTTCTGCACATCGGGATTCTCATGGGACTTGCGGATAGGATAGGAGGAATCCTCCTGGTAGATGGCGCCGGCCCGGGCCTGGCGGATGGCGGGAGAGGTGGGGATGGGCTGGCCGCCGCCGCCCAGGCAGCCGCCGGGGCAGCCCATGAACTCGATGAAGTGGCAGCGGCTGAACGGGCCGCCTCGCTGGATGTCCTCCATGACCCGCCTGGCGTTGGCGGTGCCGTGGGCCACGGCCAGCTTGAGGGTCGCCCCCTTGAGCCAGTCCCAGTCGGTGAACAGCGGGGCCAGCAGGGCCGGGACCGGGCCGACCCTTGGCAGGGTCAGCTCCAGGTGCTTGATCCCCTCGAAGCCGCGCACGGGGGGTGATGTCCGCATGCCGGTACAGGTCCTCCACCGGCTCCCCGGTCACCAGCTCGAGCAGGGTGCGCAGGGCCGCCTCCATCACCCCGCCGGTGGCCCCGAAGATCACCCCGGATCCGGTGGCGGTGCCGAACGGAGCATCGAAGTCCGATTTCGGCAGATGGACCAGGTCCAGGCCGGTCTCGCTGATCATCTTGGCCAGTTCCCTGGTGGTGAGCCCATAGTCCACGTCCTTGAACCCCGAGGCGTCCATTTCCGGACGGTTGCATTCGAATTTCTTGGCCGAGCAGGGCATCAGGGCGACGGTGACGATATCCCTGGGCGCCAGGCCGTGCTGGTGGGCGTACCAGGTCTTGATCACGGCCCCGAACATCTGCTGGGGACTCTTGGCGGTGCTGAGGTGGGGCAGGTAGTCCGGATGGAAGTGCTCCAGGTACTTCACCCAGCCCGGGGAGCAGCTGCTGAACTGGGGCAGGGCGGCGGCGCGGCCTGCCAGGGCTTCCCGCAGCCGCAGCAGCAGCTCCGTGGTCTCCTCCATGATGGTGAGGTCGGCGGCGAAATTGGTGTCGAACACCTTGTCGAAGCCGCACAGGCGCAACGCGGTGTTCAGTTCCAGAGTCAGGGCCCGGCCGGGCGGGAGCCCGAAACACTCGCCGATGGCCGCCCGCGGGCTGGGCGCGGTCTGGATCACCACGTGCTTGGCCGGGTCCTGGATCGCCGCCCACACCTCATCGGTGGGGTCGTTGGCCCGCAGGGCCCCGGTGGGACAGCGGTTGATGCACTGGCCGCAATTGATGCAGACCACGCCGCCCAGGGGCTTTTCCAGGAAGGTGCCGATCCGGCTGCGGTCGCTCCGGCCCAGCACCTCGAGGGTGCCAACCTCCTGGAGATCGATGCAGGTGCGCACGCAGCGCCGGCAGAGGATGCACTTGTCCCGGTCCCGCACCACCGAATAGCTGGAACGGTCGATGGGGAAGCGCGGCCGTTCCGGGTGCCCGAACCGGAAACCGTCCACCCCATAGTCCCTGGCCAGGCTCTGCAGTTCGCAGTTGAGGTTGCGGCCACAGGCGTAACACTCGCCGAAATGTTCCGACAGCAGCAGGTCGAGGACGTGGCGCCTGGCCTGGCGCACCTTGCGGGTGTGGGTGCTGACCTTGATCGGGGCGGTGACCGGATAGGCGCAGGCGGCCTGGAGGGTGCGCTGGCCCTCCACCTCCACGCAGCAGATCCGGCACACCCCGGCGATGCAGAGGTCCGGGTGGTGGCACAGGGTGGGGATCTGGATCCCGGCCGTCCGGGCCGCCTCCAGGATGGTGGTGCCCAGGGGCACCTTGAGCGCGGTGCCGTTGATGGTGAGGCTCACGCTGCCGCCGATGGCGGCCGCATTGGCGGGCGCGGGCAGGACCTGGGCCTGCTGGCTGGCTGGCGCCCGGCGGCTGGGGTTGGCTGGGGCCGGATCGGTCATGGTCACCGCCCGGCCTTTGCCTGCGCCCGCGCCGGCACGGCGTTCCGGCCCATGATCTCGTCCCGGAAATGATCCACGATGGACAGGAAGGCGTTGGGGCTGGACTGGCCCAGCCCGCACTTGGAGGCCACCTGCATGGTTTCGCCCAGGGCGCGCAGCTCGTTCAGGTAGGCCATGGAGCACCGGCCCGCCCGGAGCCGTTCGACCCCCTCCAGCAGCTTGGGGTTGCCCAGGCGGCAGGGGGTGCACTGGCCGCAGGACTCGTCGATGAAGAATTCCAGGAAGTTCCGGAGCACCTCCAGCATGTCCCGCTGGGGCCCGAACACGATGACCGAGCCCCCGGTGGGGATGTCCTCGAAGGCGAGGGTCCGGCCGAATTCCCGGGCCGGGGCGCATTGCCCGGCGGCGCCGCCGATCTGCACCGCCTTGGCGCCCTCGCCGCCCACCTCCCGGAGCAGTTCGGCCACGGTGATGCCCAGGGGCAACTCATAGACCCCCGGGCGGGCGCAGTCGCCGGAGACGCTGAACAGCTTGCGGCCCGAGGACGGCACGGTGCCGGAGCTGCGGAACCAGGCGGCGCCCCGGTCCAGGATGCAGGCCGCCCAGGCCAGAGTCTCCACGTTGTTCACCACGGTGGGGCAACCCAGGAAGCCGGTGTCCACCGGGAACGGCGGACGGTTGCGCGGCTCGCCCCGGAAGCCCTCCAGGCACTCGATCAGGGCGGTCTCCTCGCCGCAGATGTAGGCGCCCGCCCCCATGAAGATCCGCAGGTCGAACCCCAGGCCGCTGCCCAGGATGTCCGGGCCCAGCAGGCCCTGGTCCCGCCGCCGGGCCAAGGCCTGTTCCAGGCCCCCCCGCAGGTAGGCATACTCCCCCCGCAGGAACAGGATGCCTTCCCGGGCGCCGATGGCCTTGGCGGCGATGGTCATGCCTTCGAACACCAGGCCGGGATGGTCCATGAGGATCACCCGGTCCTTGAAGGTGCCGGGCTCCCCTTCGTCGGCGTTGCAGACCATGAACTTGCGCCCGGCCTGGGCGGAGGCGGCCAGGTTCCACTTCACCGAGGTGGGGAACCCCGCGCCGCCCCGGCCCCTGAGGCCGGAGGCGGCGATGACGGCGAGAATGCCGGCGCGGTCCAGGGCCAGGGCGGCCCTGAGGCCGGCCTCGGGCACCTGGGCGGAGAAGGTCGGGATGGCGCTCATGACCGCGGCCCTTGCCTGGATTCGGCCGCGTGGGCGCCGACGGTCGAGCGGCAGTCCTGCAGCAGGTCATGGACCGCTTCCGGGGTGACCCGGGTCAGGATCCGGTCGTTGACCAGCAGGGCCGGACCCTGGTCGCACATGCCCATGCAGTTGGCCCACTCCAGGGTGAAGGCGCCGTCCTCGGTGGTCTCCCCAAAGCGGATGCCCAGGTCATTCTCCAGCTGGCGCATGACCCGGTCCTTGCCCTGCATGTCGCAGGAGATGGTCCGGCATAGCCGGAGCACGAACCGTCCCTGGGGCCGGTCGCCCAGGAAATGATAGAAAGAGACCACGCTGTGCACCTCCACCGGGTGGATGCCCAACAGCTCGGCGGTCACCTGCATCGCGTAGCTGTCGATGCGGTGGTAGCTCCGCTTGATCTCCAGCAGGATGGGCACCAGCGAGGTGCGGTCCAGTCCGAACCGGAGGCCCAGGGCCTTGATCTCCGCGGCCAGGCGGTCCCGTTCGGTCATGAGCATTTCAGCCCTCCCGCGGCCGGAGCAGGCCGGCCACTTTCCGGACCAGCACAGCCGGCTCCACCGGCTTGTCCACGAAGTCTTCCACCGGCACCATCTCGTCGTCCTTGCCGTACGCGAGACCCGATGCCGCCGCCACAGAAGTGAGCATGATGATCGGGAAGTTCCAGCCCATTCGGCGCAATTCCCGGGCCATGACGAAGCCGTCGTCCGGCTGCTCCATCATGACGTCAAGGATCATAAGCTCCGGAGCGGAGTCCGCCACCGCCGCCATGCCCTCCCGGCGGCTGCGGGCGCCCCGGGTGGTGTGGCCTGCCTTGCCCAGGAACAGGCTGCAGGCCTCCACGATATCCGGATCGTCGTCGACGATGAGGATCCTGGCCATGACCACCTCCTCGGGTCGGGCTGGATGGAAAAGGCAGCGGCACTATAAACAAAAATCCGACCCAAGTAAACATAAATCACTTTGAAGGCCGGTGAAATATTTCGTGATAAAAATCACGAAAAAACCTACCCGGCGGGAAAACAATGAATTAAACTTTTGGCGTCATCCCCTGTGCCAAGCCATAACGTTGTGATTTTTTTCACGGTCCATGATCATGAAAAGTATTCCGGACAAGGTTATTGGTCGATTATCCCGCTATCGGGAACTGCTCTCCGGGCGGCAGCCCGGGGAGCGTACCTCCCTCTTTTCCCATGAAATAGCAGCAGCCATGCGGCTTTCGGATTGCCAGGTGCGGCGGGACCTCATGGCCATCGACGCCCGGGGCGTGCCCAGCCACGGGTATGACGTCCAGGGGCTGCTCCAGGGGCTGGATCAGGCCCTGGAGCAAGGCCGGATCCACGGGGTGGCGGTGGTGGGCGCGGGCAGCCTGGGCCGGGCCCTGATCGCCTCCCTGGAGGCCAGCCGGACCAACCTGCGGATCCGCTGCGCCTTCGACGCCGACCCGGGCAAGGTCAACCGGGTCTATTCCGGGGTCAAATGCCATGGCATGGACGCCCTGGAGCAGGTGGTCGCCCGGGAGCAGGTGACCCTGGCCGTGCTCTGCCTGCCGCCCGGGGCCACCCAGTCCGTGGCGGAACGGCTGGTGCGGGCCGGAGTGAAAGGCCTGCTCAATTTCTCGTCCAGCCCCCTGCGCCTGCCCAGGACCGTCGCCCTGGAGGAGATCGACATCGGCAATCAGCTGGCGAAACTCGCCTACTTCACCCTTCATCCTTCAAAGGAGCGCCGCAATGGCCGTCTTGAAGAGCGTTGAAACCATCCTCCAGGGCCACCCCGATGCCGGGCGCGACCACCTGATCCCCATCCTGCAGGAAGTGCAGGCGGCCGACGGCTACCTGTCCAAGGCCGCCATCATGAGGGTCGGGCAGCAGCTCCAGCTCCCGGCCAGCAAGATCTTCGGGGTGGCCACGTTCTACAACATGTTCCGGTTCCAGCCCAGGGGCAAGTACCACGTGATGGTCTGCCGGGGCACCGCCTGCCACGTGAAGGGCAGCAAGCGGGTGCTGGACATGGTCACCCGGACCCTGAAGCTGCAGCCCGGCGAGACCAGCCGGGACGGCCTGTTCAGCCTGGAGGTGGTGGCCTGCATGGGCGCCTGCGGGCTGGCGCCGGTGGTGAACATCAATGGCCAGTTCTATGCCAAGGTCACGCCCTTGAAACTGCAGAAGATCCTCGACGATTGCCGCAACCGGGAGTTCAGCCATGTGGAGCAATGACCCCCTCTCCGCCTCCTGTTGGGACGTCCCGGCCCGGCCCGGACCGGACCTGCTGGCCGCCCTGAAGGCCGGACCGTTCACCGGCAAGTCCGGCCCGGAACTGGAAGCGCTCCTGGCCGGCCTGCGCCGGGAGCGGGTGGACCGGGCGGTGATCTTCGTCGGCGCCGGCACCTGCGGCCTGGGGGCCGGGGCGGACAAGACCCTGGCCCGGATCCGGGCCTATTGCCAAGCCATGGGGCTGGACGCCGATCTGCGGGAAGTGGGCTGCATCGGCCTGTGCTCCGAGGAACCGATCGTGGACATCCAACTGCCCGGAAGGACAAGGGTGGGGTTCTGCAACATCACCGAGGACAAGGTGGACGCCCTGCTGGACCGCTTCTTCCGCGGCGAGCTGCCCCTGGACCTGGCCCTGGGCCAGTTCCGGGATCCTGGCCTCGAGCCCTGGCCCGGGGTGCCCTACCTGGACCAGCTGCCGTTCCTGGCCCATCAGAAGCGCTGGGTGCTCGCCAATTCCGGACTGATCGACTTCACCTCCATCGACGAGTACATCGCCCGGGGCGGCTACGAAGCCAGCCAGCGGGCCCTCACGACCCTGACCCGCCAGGAGGTGGTGGACCAGATCCTGGCCAGCGGGTTGCGGGGCAGGGGCGGCGGCGGCTTCCCCACCGGGCGCAAGTGGCAGATGGCCCTGGACCAGGCCGGGGCGCAGAAATACATGATCTGCAACGCCGACGAGGGCGATCCGGGCGCCTTCATGGACCGGGCGGTGTGCGAAAGCGACCCCCACCGGGTGCTGGAAGGGATGCTCACCGGCTGCTACGCCATCGGCGCCAGCAAGGCCTACATCTACATCCGGGCCGAGTATCCCCTGGCCATCCGCAACCTGAAGCTGGCCATGGCCCAGGCCGCCAGCTACGGCCTGCTGGGCGAGAACATCCTGGGCAGCGGCTTCAACCTCGACATCGTCATCAAGATGGGGGCCGGGGCCTTCGTCTGCGGCGAAGAGACCGCCCTCATGCAGTCCATCGAGGGCAAGCGCGGCATGCCAAGGCCGAGGCCGCCCTACCCGATCCAGGCCGGCCTGTTCGGCCTGCCCACGGTCATCAACAATGTGGAGACCTTCGCCAACGTGCCCGGGATCCTGCAGCGGGGCCCGGCGGCCTTCGCCGGCACCGGCACCGCGGGCAGCAAGGGCACCAAGGTGTTCGCCCTGTCCGGTATGGTGCGCCGCACCGGCCTGGTGGAAGTGCCCATGGGCACGAAGATCCGCGACGTGGTGTTCGCGGTCGGCGGCGGCATCCCCAATGGCAAGCTCTGCAAGGCGGTGCAGATCGGCGGGCCTTCCGGCGGCTGCATCCCCGAGCCGGCGCTGGACGTGGCCTGCGACTACGAGGATTTGAAGGCGTTCGGCGCGATCATGGGCTCCGGCGGCCTGGTGGTCCTGGACGAGAACACCTGCATGGTGGACCTGGCGAAGTTCTTCATGGAATTCATCCAGTCCGAGAGCTGCGGCAAGTGCATCCCCTGCCGGGAAGGCACCCGGCAGATGCTGCAGATCCTCCAGTCCATCACCCACAACCGCCGGTCCGAGGAGGGCCTGGACGCCCTGCTTCGGGTGCGCGGGGTGATGGCGCTCAAGGAACTGGGCGAGGCCATCCAGAAGAGCAGCCTGTGCGGCCTGGGCCAGACCGCCCCGAACCCGGTGTTGTCTACCCTGCGCTGGTTCCGGGACGAGTACGAGGCCCACATCTACGAGCGCCGCTGCCCGGCCGGCACCTGTCGGGAACTGGTGGGCGCGCCCTGCCAATCCGGCTGCCCGGTGGGCACCGAGGTCTGGAACTACGTGGCCCACGTGGCCCTGGGCGAATACGACGCGGCCTACCAGGCCATCCGCGCCGCCAACCCGTTCCCGTCGGTCTGCGCCAGGGTCTGCAACCATCCCTGCGAAGCCTCCTGCCGCTGCGGCACCACCGGCGGCGACCCCATCGCCATCCGCGACCTCAAGCGGTTCGTGGTGGACCGGGTGGATCCCGCCAGCTCCAGGCCCACGGTGCGGCCGGCCAAGGCCGATGCGGCCCGGGTGGCGGTGGTCGGCGCCGGACCGGCCGGATTGTGCGCGGCCAACGTACTCAGCCAGAAGGGCTACCGGGTCACCCTGTTCGAGCGGGAGCACAAGCTGGGCGGCATGCTCACCGCGGGCATCCCCGCCTACCGCCTGCCCCGGGCGGTGCTGGACCAGGAACTGCTGAACCTGCTCAACCCGAACATTACCGTGGAATACGGCCAGGCCCTGGGCCAGGACTTCACCCTCGGGGACCTGAAGGGCCGGGGCTTCCAGGCCATCTACCTGGCCATCGGCGCCCAGCGCAGCAAACGGCTGGGCCTGCCCGGGGAGGACGTGAGGGGCGTGCTGGCCGGGATCGAGTTCCTGAAGGCCTTCAACCTGCGGCACAAGGACCTGGCCCATGGCCGGGTCGGCGTCATCGGCGGTGGCAACAGCGCCCTGGACGCGGCCCGGGTGGCCGTGCGCCAGGAAGGGGTGGACGAGGTGACGATCTTCTATCGCCGCACCCGGGGGGAAATGCCCGCCTACCCCGAGGAGATCGAGGCCGCCCTGGAGGAAGGGATCCGGCTGGAAGCCCTGGTGGCGCCTGTTGCGGTCCTGGCCGAGGGCGGCCGGCTCACCGGGGTGCGCTTCCAGCGCAACCAGCTGGGCGACAAGGACGAAAGCGGCAGGGCACGGCCGGTGCCGATCCCCGGCAGCGAGTTCAACGCCGGCCTGGACACCCTGATCGTGGCCATTTCCGAGGAGCCCGAAGGGGAGTTGCTGGACGGGTTGCGGCGCAAGCCCTGGGGCGGCCTGGTGATCAATCCCGAATCCCAGCTTGCCTCCCAGGACGGCGTGTTCGGCGGCGGCGACGTGGTGACCGGGCCGAGCACCGTGATCGCGGCGGTGGCGGCCGGCAAGAACGCCGCGCTGATGATCGACCGCTACCTCCAAGGCAAGCAGCTGCGGCTGCTGCCTTCGGTGCCGCTGCCGGCGGCCTACATTCCGCCGTTCAGCACTGAGGAGGAGGGCGAGGCCGCCGAGCGGTCCCATTCGCCGCAGCTGCCGGCGGCGGCCCGGCGCAGGAACTTCCGGGAGGTGGACCTCTGCCTCTCCGAGGATCGCGCCCTCTGCGAAGCGCGTCGCTGCCTGCGCTGCGACATCGAATTCACCCAACCGGTCTAGACGAGGATCCCGATGGCTACCCTTGAAGCGAACGGCCAGCAGCTCGAAGTCAGGAAGGGGGACAGCATCCTCCAGGCGCTCAAACGGGGCGGCATCCACGTGCCGACCCTCTGCCACATGGAAGGCCTGCTCCCGTCGGGGACCTGCCGGATGTGCGTGGTGGAGGTGGAGGGCATGAACGGGCTGATCCCCGCCTGTTCCTACCCCGCCGCCGAAGGCATGAGGATCCGCACCAGCACCCCCACCGTGCTCAGGACCCGCAAGGCGATCGTGGAACTGCTGCTGAGCAACCACCCGGACGATTGCCTGTACTGCGCCCGCAACGGCAACTGCGACCTGGCCCACCTGGCCCGGGAGCATGGGGTGCGCGACCGGGTCTACCGGGGCGCGCGCAAACGCAAGGACAAGGACAGCTCCAGCCCGGCGATCGTGCGCGACCCCGAGAAGTGCATCCTCTGCGGCAAGTGCGTGCGGGTCTGCGAGGAGATCCAGGGGGTCTCGGCCATCGACTTCGTCAACCGCGGCTCCCGGGCCTTCGTCGGCACCGCCTTCGACGAAGGCATGAACGTATCCTGCTGCATCAATTGCGGCCAGTGCATCCTGGTCTGTCCCACCGCGGCCCTCACCGAGAAGAACTACGTGCAGGAGGTGATCCGGGTCCTGGCCGACCCGGGCAAGACCGTGGTGGTCCAGCACGCCCCGGCGGTGTCGGTCTCCATCGCCGAGGAGTTCGGGCTCAGACCGGGCACCGACATCGACGGCCAGCTGGTGGCCGCCCTGCGCCAGGTGGGGTTCGGCAAGGTGTTCGACACCTCCTTCACCGCCGACCTGACCATCCTGGAAGAGGGCTCGGAGCTGCTGCAGCGGCTCACCACCGGCCAGGGGCTGCCGATGTTCACCAGCTGCTCGCCGGGATGGATCAAGTTCGTGGAGCAGTTCTACCCGGAATTCCTGCCCAACCTCTCCAGCTGCAAGAGCCCCCAGCAGATGATGGGGGCGGTGATCAAGAGCTACTTCGCCCGGCGGGAGGGGCTGGACCCCAGGGACATCGTCAGCGTGTCGATCATGCCCTGCACCGCCAAGAAGTTCGAGTGCAACCGTCCGGAAATGGGCCGGGACTATGTTCCGGACGTGGATTACGTGCTCACCACGAGGGAACTGGCGGAGCTGTTCCGGATCAAAGGCGTCAACCCGGCGGGGCTGGAACCGGAGGGGGCCGACACCCCCTTTGGCGAACGCTCCAGCGCCGGCAAGCTGTTCGGGGCCTCCGGCGGGGTGATGGAGGCTGCCCTGCGCAGCGCCTGTTTCCTGCTCACCGGCGAAGAGATGAAGGACTACCGGATCCAGGATCTGCGCGGCATGAAGGGCTGCAAGGAGCTGCGGGTCCAGGTGGGGTCCGTTGCGGTAGGGGCCGCGGTGGTCTCCAGCCTCGGCCAGGCGCGCAAGCTGATGGAAGAGCTGAGGGCCGGGCGCGACGACCTCCAGTTCATCGAGGTCATGACCTGTCCCGGCGGCTGCATCAATGGTGGCGGCCAGCCCCTGGGGGCCAATCCCGAGGCGGTCAAGGCACGCATGGCCGCCCTCTACCAGATCGACCGTGAGGACCACCTGCGGGTGAGCCACAAGAACCCGGAGGTGCAGAGGCTCTACGCCGAATTCCTGGGCGAGCCCCTGGGCCACCTCAGTCACGAGCTGCTCCACACCAGCTACCACCCGCGCGAAGTGCTGCAATAGACCCTGGAGGCGATGGCCATGAGTGAACCCAAGAACATCCTGGTGGTGGACGACGACATCGACCTGTTGCAGCAGGTGGCCCTCATCCTCAAGACCGAGGGCTACCGGGTGACCCAGGCCCAGGGCCAGAAGGAGGGCGAGGAGGCCCTGCTGGGCACCATTCCGGACCTGGCGGTGCTGGACCTGATGATGGAGCACATGGATTCCGGTTTCGTGCTCTGCCACCAGGTGAAGCGGCTGTTCCCGGACACGCCGGTGATCCTGCTCACCGCGGTCAAGGCCGCCACCGGTCTGGATTTCCAGCCCCAGTCCCTGGAAGCCGCCTCCTGGGTCAAGGCCGACGTGGTTCTGGACAAGCCGGTGCGGCCCGAACAGCTGAAGCAGGAAGTGCGGCGCCTGCTCAAAGCCTAGGAGCCTGACCATGTTGGAGCCCGAGGATGAGCACGCTCCCGAGGCGACGCCCATCCTTGGGTTTGTCCGGACCGTCCCGAACCGCTGCCGGATCTGCTACACCTGCGTGCGCACCTGCCCGGCCAAGGCGATCCGGATCACCCGGAGCCAGGCGGAAGTGGTGCCCGAGCGGTGCATCGCCTGCGGCCACTGCATCCAGGTCTGCAGCCAGAAGGCCAAGCGGATCGTCACCACCCTCTACGACGTGGAAGCGCTGCTGAAGAGCGGCGCGCCGGTGGCGGTCTGCGTCGCTCCCAGCTTCCCGGTGGAGTTCCAGGACGAGGTTGAGCCAAGGGTGCTGGTGGGGATGCTGCGCCAGATGGGTTTCGCCAAGGTGGTGGAGGTGGCGTTCGGGGCCGACCTGGTGGCCGAGCGCTACCGCCGGCTGCTGCGCGAGCGGCCCCGGGACCAGTTCATCGCCAGCACCTGCCCGGCCATCGTCACCTTCGTGGAGCGCTACCAGCCCGAGCTGGTGCCATTCCTGGCGCCCATCGTCAGCCCCATGGTGGCCATCTCCAGGGCCCTGCGCAGCCTGGAGCCCGGTCTCAAGGTGGTGTTCGTGGGCCCCTGCGTGGCCAAGAAGGTCGAGGCCAGCCTGGCCGGCCTCCCTGGACGGCCTGACGTGGCCATCACCTTCCGGGAACTGCGCTACCTGTTCCTGCGCGGGTCGATCAAGCCGGAGCGGGTGGTGCCGTCGGATTTCGATCCGCCCCATCCGTCCCTGGGCGGGTTGTTCCCCATGACCCGGGGCTTCCTCCAGGCCGCCGCCATCCCCGAGGACCTGCTGGCCAACGAGGTGGTGGCCACCGACGGGATCAAGGGGTTCACCTCGGTGCTGGAGGAGTTCGCCAACGGCACCATGGAGGCCCGGCTGCTCGAGCTGCTGTGCTGCAGCGGCTGCATCGCCGGGCCGGGCCTGTCCAGCGAGGAGACCCTGTTCAAGCGGCGTGCGCGGGTGAGCCACTACGCCCGCGAGCGGGAAGCCCAGCTGGACCACGGGGAATGGCAGCGCTCGGTGGACGCTTTCGGCTCCCTGGACCTGTCCCGCGGCTTCCAGGCCGACGACCAGCGGCTGCATCCCCTGGAGCCCCAGGAACTGAACGAGATCATGAAGCGCATGGGCAAATACTCCGAGGCCCACGAACTGAACTGCGGCGCCTGCGGCTACCACACCTGCCGGGAGCACGCCCTGGCCATCGCCAAGGGCTTCGCCGAAAGCGAGATGTGCCTGCCCTTCGTCATCGACACCAACCTGAGCACCATCCGCAAGTTGACCCATGCCAATGAGAAGCTGGCCAGCACCCAGGAGACGCTGATGCATTCCGAGCGGCTGGCCAGCATGGGCCAACTGGCGGCGGGGGTGGCCCACGAGATCAACAACCCGCTGGGGGTGGTGCTCATGTACACCCACCTGTTGCTGGACGAGTGCGCCCAGGGTTCCGCCCTGCGGCCGGACCTGGAGATGATCGTGGAGCAGGCCAACCGGTGCAAGCGGATCGTCGCCGGCCTGCTGGATTTCGCCCGCCAGAACAAGGTGGCGTTCCAGCTCAACGACATCCGGGAGGTGATCTGCACCTCCCTGGCCAACCTGGCCACCCCGGAAGGGATCACGGTGGAGACCGAACACCTGGAGGGCAGCCCGAACCTGGAGCTGGACCGGGACCAGATGATCCAGGTGTTGGTGAACCTGGCGGGCAACGCCTTCGACGCCATGCCCGCAGGAGGCACCCTGCGGATCCAGTCCCGGGCCGACGCCGCCTGGCTGACGGTGGAGGTGAAGGACACCGGCACCGGGATCCCCAAGGAGCACCTGAACAAGTTGTTCGAGCCGTTCTTCACCACCAAGCTGATGGGCAAGGGGACCGGGCTGGGGCTGCCGGTGGTGTATGGGATCGTGAAGCTGCACCGGGGCGAGATCACGGTCGAGTCCAATCCGGATCCCCAGGCTGGGCCGACCGGGACCACCTTCCGGGTGAAACTGCCAAGGGAGGCCAGGCGGGGGGAGGGTGAGCGGCGATGAAAGAGATCCTGCATCTGCTGGTGGTGGACGACGAACTGGGGATGCGGTTGTCGGTGGAGCGGGCCCTGCGCCACTACAGCATCTGGTTCGAGGACATCGAGGCGGAAGTTTCGTTCCGGATCACCCTGGCCGAGAGCGGCGAGGCCGCGCTGGAGCTGAACGGGCAGGATCCGGCCGACATCCTGCTGCTGGACTACAAGCTGCCGGGGATGTCCGGGCTGGACGTGCTGCAGGTCCTGGGCGAGCGCAAGGCCGAGACCCTGGTGGTGATGATCACCGCCTACGCCAGCCTGGAAACCGCGGTGCAGGCCACCAAGTGCGGGGCGTTCGATTTCCTGGCCAAGCCGTTCAACCCGGACGAGCTGAAGGCCGCCGTCTACAAGACCAGCAAGCATCACATGGTCGAGCGGGCGGCGCGCAAGCTGGCCGAGGAGCGCCGGCAGATCCGGTTCGAGTTCCTGTCGGTGCTGGCCCATGAGCTCAAGTCGCCCCTGGCCGCGGTGGAGGGCAACCTGCGGATCCTCCAGGACCGCACCCTGGGCGAGCGGATGGTGGACTACGATCCCCTGCTGGAGCGCTCCATGGTCCGGCTGGAGGGGATGAGCAAGCTGATCCTGGACCTGCTGGACTTGACCCAGCTCGAGTCCGGCCAGAAGAAACGGGCCCTGGAGCCGCTGGACGCGGCGGCGATGGCGGCCCAGGTGCTGGAGGCGCACCAGAGCCTGGCGGGCCAGAAACAGGTCCGTCTGGTGCTGGAGGCCCCGGAACCGGTTTTGCTGGACGCCGATCCGGGGGAACTGGAGATCATCTTCAACAACCTGGTGTCCAACGCCATCAAGTACAACCGGGACGGGGGGGCGGTGACGGTGCAGGTGGGGGCCCGGGACGGGGTGGTGACCTTCGCCGTGCGGGACACGGGCATCGGCATGACCGAGGAGGAGATGGGCCGGCTGTTCGGGGAATTCAGCAGGATCCGCAACGAAAAGACCCGCAACATCCTGGGCTCCGGCCTGGGCCTGTCGATCCTCCGCCGGCTGGCGGCGCTCTATGGCGGGGAGGTGAAGGTGCAGAGTTCGCCCGGGGAGGGCAGCACTTTCACCGTGACCCTGAACGCCAGCTGCTGACCGGAAATGCGGCGCAAGCCCCGTCCTTCCATGGCCTGGAGACATGGGCAGCATTCGCTCGGATTTGCCGCCCAAGGCGCTGAACTGGCCGACCTGAAGCCGGCTGTTCCGGCCCTCGTCCTCGGTTCGCCCGGGGCGTTCCGGTCACCAGCTCCGCCTGGAAAACAGGTGGATGACCGCCACGAACAGGGCGGCGCCGATGATGGACCATAGGATGGGGAAGGGGTGGCGGTCGATAATGACGACGAAAGGCTCGGGAAGTTTCAGCGCCCGGGCCACCCAGGGCCCGATCAAGGCGCCGATGAAGCCAATGGCGGTGGAGACGATCAACCCCCCCCGCACGCTGCCTGCGATGGCCTTGCCGATGGCGCCGCAGATGGCGGCGATGAGGATGAGCAGAAGCAGGCCCGGCAGGGAGATGGTCATGGGGGATTCCTTTGGCTGGAGCGATTTCGTTGCCGATTGAAGCAATGCCCACAAGGATTAGCAGGTTCCGGGCCATTCGCTTAATTTGAATGGATTCAGCAGTTTGGGTGCGGTATCTCCATGGCTGGAAGGCGGTTTCAACCAGAATGAATGAGCCGCTGCCTGGGTCGTCTCCCCCCCACCCGGCGGACCCGATCCGGCGAAAGTTCCAAGGGGCAGCCATTCCTTCCTTTAGATTACGTCTTCAACTTCTGCCAGGACATGATCCGGGCCGAGACCGATCTTGAATTCTTCTCCGGGGGTGATGCCCAGCAAGGCGATTCCAAGGGGCGAGCCGAGCTCCACATGCTCGATGGCCGCCCCGGCTTCGGTTTCCGGTTCGTTGCCCGCGCCGAAAACCATGCCACCCCCGGCGTTGGCAGGGACTTCCCGGGCCAATTCCCGCAGGCTGGCCTCCTTGGCCTGAATGGCCTGCTCCAGGAGGCGCAGTTTCTGTTTCTTTGCCTCTTCCAGGGTTTGCCAGGCCGGGAGGTTTTTCAGGAATGCGGTTTCGCCCATGGCGTCAGATTACCAGCCCGAAGGGTGGGCCCATCGGGCTCCCCGGCCCGGAGGCGCTGAGATGTCCATGCTTATTCCCAGCGGGCCTTCATGTGGCCCAGGGCATCCTGGATTTGTTCTGGGGCCACGCCGTAGGTTACGGCCCATTCCGCCCATTGCTGGTCGGTGGGGACGGGGTTCTCGACGTTGGCCAGAAACCAGTCCACCAGGACTTCCCAAATGGTGGGCGCCCGGACCGCTGGTGCTCGGCTCGTCCCTTCCGCGGGGCGGGAGGACCGGGCAGGGGAAGCGTGGTTTTTTTGCCAAGCCCGGGGTGGATCCGGAAGCCGCCGTCGCGGTCCTTGAACCGCAACCGCCGTCGGCGCGGCGCTGGACGGGACCCTTGACGCTGGTCAAGGCGTCGGCGGCCGGGCGAGATGAGTCTATCCTCAAGTCCAGGAGCCGTTACGTGAACCCCCCAAAGCCATCCCCTATGCCCAGGCCAGCCCACCGGACCGCCCAGGAAGGCCGGTCCCCTTGGCGGCTGTTGCAGGACTCCCAGCGGGTTCGCGCCGGCGTGCAGGGGGCCTTCCTGGTCCTGTGCGCCTGGATCGGGGTGGATTTCGTCCGCTTCATGGCCTGGGGGCTCTCCGGCGGCGCCTGCGCTGAGGTGGCGCACCCGGGCGGGGCTGAGGGGTTCCTGCCGATCTCGGCCCTGCTGAGCCTCAAGCACGGGTTGGGCACCGGCCGGATCCACCCGGTCCACCCGGCGGGGCTGTTCATCTTCATCGCCATCCTGGGCATCGGCCTGTTCCTGAAAAAGGGGTTCTGCAGCTGGATGTGTCCGGTGGGTAGCCTCAGCGAGGCACTCTGGCGGCTGGGGCGCAGGCTGTTCCGGCGGAACCTGGCGCTGCCCCGCTGGGCGGACTACCCGCTCCGGGCGGTGAAATACCTGCTCCTGGGGTTCTTCCTCTGGGCCGTCTGGCAGATGGACGGACCCGGGCTGGAAGGCTTCCTGGACAGCCCCTTCAACGTCCTGGCGGACGTGAGGATGTACCTCTTCTTCGCCCGCATCTCCGGCCTGGCCCTGGGGGTGATCCTGGTCCTGGCCGGGCTGTCCCTGGTGGTGCAGAACTTCTGGTGCCGCTACCTGTGCCCGTACGGCGCCCTGCTTGGCTTCCTGAGCCTGGCCAGCCCCCTGCGCGTCACCCGGGCCAAGGCCACCTGCATCGACTGCGGCCTCTGCACCAAGGCCTGCCCGTCCAGGATCCAGGTGCACCTGGCCGGCCGGGTTGGCGGCGACGAGTGCATGGCCTGCTACCGGTGCATCGCGGTCTGCCCGGTCAAGGACACCCTGCAGATGCGGGCGCCGGTGGGGAAGCCGGTGCCGGCATGGCTGTTCGGGCTGCTGGCGGTGGGACTGTTCGTGGCGGTGACCGGGGTGGCCATGGTCACCGGGCACTGGGAAACCCGGGTTAGCCCCGGGGAATACCGGCAGCTCATTCCGGATGCCGCCGCCCGGCCCTGATTTTACCTCTTGCCAAGGTGTTGAATCTGCCCATACTAATTGTATGGGATCCCAACCAAACGCCTCCGCCCTTGAACCCGACGTGCGCCGGGTGTTTGATTCCCTGCGTTGGATCGTCCGGGAGCTGCGGCTCCACCCGGCCACCGGGGATCGGGCTACCGGGCTGAGCGTGGCGCAGGTCTTCGTGCTGCAGGTTCTGAAGGACCAAGGGCCGCTCTCGGTGGGTGACCTGGCGGAGCAGACCGCCACGGATCCCAGTTCGGTGTCGGTGGTGGTTCGCAAGCTCCATGACAAAGGGCTGGTGGCCAAGCATGCCGCCCCCGGGGACCGGCGCAAGCTCACCGTGTCCCTGACCGCGGCCGGGGTGAAGATCGCCACGAAATCCCCCATCCCCGTGCAGCAGGTCCTGATCGGGCGCATGGCCCAGTTGGCCCCCGACCAGCTGCGCTGCCTGGCGGATCTGCTGGAACGGCTGGCGCCGCCCGTGGACGGAGCCCATCCGGCGCCCATGTTCTTCCATGAGGGGGCCGCTGGAGGCCGGCGTTCCTGATCGGTCCATGCGTGGGTGGGATCCCGCTTTCCCACGCCAGGCCTGGGCGCAGCCCGGACACGGAGTGTAGCCGATCCCCTGGCGGGGCCGCCCGGGCCGGGAAAAGCCCTATCCTTGATCCGCGTCAAGGAATGTTGACCAAACAAGTCTGATATTGAGTCATGGGCGCCGCCCCGAACAACGGATTCCCGGCCGACGCCACCGGATCCGCGGGTCCAGGCCCTATCGATTCATCTTCAACCTGGGGATCCGTCCCCGCCCACGGAGGCAGCCAATGACATTCGACCCCCAAACCCGGATCGGCGACATCGTCCTGGACTTTCCCGCGACCATGCGGGCATTCGAAGCCCTGAACGTCGACTACTGCTGCGGCGGCCATCGCAGCCTCGCCGACGCCTGTGCCCATGCCGGCAAGGACCTGCCGGAGGTGCTGGCCAGACTGGCGGAGGTCGAGGCTTCGGCGCCCGCATCCTCCGATCCCGGCAACTGGCAGTCGGCGCCCCTGGCGGAGCTCATCGCCCACATCGAGGCCACCCACCACGCCTTCACCCGCAGCGAACTGGCGCGGGTCGCCCCCTTGATGGAGAAGGTGCTCCAGGTCCACGGCGAACATCACCCGGAACTGGCCCGCATCGCCCAGTGCTTCGCGGCCATGGACAGCGAGCTGGCGCCGCACCTGGACAAGGAGGAGCAGATCCTGTTCCCCTTCGTGCGCAACCTGGAAGCCGGGAAACGTTCCCCCGACTGCTGTTTCGGCACTGTCCAGAACCCGATCCGGGCCATGCAGAACGAGCATGAGCAGGTGGGCGACATCCTCCGGGAACTGCGCGACCTCACCCATGACTACACCGCACCCGAGGACGCCTGCGGCAGCTACCGCTCCCTCTACCTGGGGCTGCGCAACCTGGAGGAGGATCTGCACCTGCACATCTATCTGGAAAGCCACATCCTCTTCCCCCGGGCCATCGCCCTGGAGGAAGCGGTCCTTCAAGACTGACGGCGACCTGCACAGGGCGGCCTCCAGCTCATCCCCTTCCTGAAACCCACCCGGACCGGCCCCCCAGCGGGGGGCCCGGCCGGAGCCCCATGCCTAGAAACGCTGTCCCGGAGTCCCCATGAACCAAGAGGTCGAGGATCGAACACCCATTTCCCACTGGTGGAGGCAGGCGGTCATCCTGGTGATGATCATCGGGTTCAGCCTGCTGACCCTGGTCACCGCCAAGACCTATGCCGGCGCCCCGCCAATCCCGTCCCGGGTAGTGGACGGCGCCGGCCGCACCCTGTTCACCGGGGACGACATCAAGGGCGGCCAGGAGGTATTCCTGAAGTACGCGCTGATGGAACACGGCACCCTCTGGGGCCACGGCGCCTACCTGGGGCCGGACTACTCGGCGGAGTACCTGCACCGCCTGGCTGAGATCGGCCGGGACAGCCTGGGCCGGGAGCAGTTCGGCAAGGCGTTTCGGGACTTGCCCCAGGGCGAGGCCTTGCAGGTGGGGGAGGAACTGAAACTCCAGCTCAAGCAGAACCGCTACACCAAGGCCGACGACACCCTGGTGTTCACCGGGGCCGAGGCGGACTCGTACCGGCTCCAGGCCAGGGAATGGAGCGACTACTTCAACGGCCCCCTCCCAGCCCCCGGGCTGCCCAGGCACTACATCCAGGACCGGGCCGAACTGGGCCGGCTCAACGCCTACTTCGCCTGGGCCACCTGGGCCACCGTGGCCATCCGGCCCGGCACCGGCTATTCCTACACCAACAACTGGCCGTACGAACCCCTGGTGGGCAACACCCCCACCGCCTCCACCTACTTCTGGAGCGCTTTGAGCCTGCTCACCCTGATGGGCGGCCTGGGTCTGATCCTGTTCATCTTCGGCAAGTTCGACTACCTGGGCTGGGGCGGTGCCGCGGGCCGGCGGCCCCTGGGCCCGGGCCGGCTGCACCAGTGGATCCTCACCCCCAGTCAGAAGGCCCTGGGACTCTATTTCGCCGTGGTGATGCTGCTGTTTCTGCTGCAAACCGCCATGGGCGGGGTGCTGGCCCACTACCGGGTGGAACCTGACGGCTTCTATGGTCTTGACCTGGCCCGGATCCTCCCCTACAACCTTGCCCGCACCTGGCATCTCCAGCTGGCCATCTTCTGGATCGCCACCGCCTGGGTCGCCGGCGGCCTGTTCCTGGCGCCTCTGGTGGGCGGGGCCGAGCCCAAGGGCCAACGGGCCGGAGTGCTGGTGCTCCTGGGCGCCCTGGCCGTGGTGGTGTTCGGCAGCCTCGCCGGCGAGTACCTGGGCATCAACGACAGGCTGGGCCATCTCTGGTTCTGGCTCGGCCACCAGGGCAGCCCGTACCTGGACCTGGGCCGGTTCTGGCAGGTGCTGCTGGCCCTGGGCCTGGTGTTCTGGCTGTTCCTGATGTTCCGGGCGCTCCGGCCGGCCATGAAGGTGCGGGGCGAACAGGGCGAACTGCCGTCGCTGTTCCTGTACGCCGCGGTGGCCATCCCGGTGTTCTACGTGCCGGCCATGTTCTACGGCCCCCACACCAACCTGGCGGTGATCGAGAACTGGCGCTTCTGGATCATCCACCTGTGGGTGGAAGGGTTCTTCGAGCTGTTCGCCACGGTGCTGGTGGCGGTGATGTTCGTCCAACTGGGGCTGATCACGGCCCGGTCCGCGACCCGCCTGGTCTATCTGGACGCGATCCTCTACCTGGCCGCCGGCATCGTCGGCACCGGGCACCACTGGTACTTCTCCGGCCAGGGCACCTTGAACATGGGCCTGGCCTCCTGCTTCAGCGCCATGGAAGTGGTGCCGCTCACCCTGCTCACCCTGGACGCCTGGGATTTCATCCGGTTGCAGAACCAGTCCTGTTCCACCTGTGACCAGCCGCTGGCGTTCAAGCAGCGCTGGGCGATCAAGTTCCTCATCGCGGTCGGGGTCTGGAACTTCGTCGGGGCCGGGGTGTTCGGGTTCCTGATCAACCTGCCCATCGTGTCCTACTTCGAGATGGGCACCACCCTCACCCCCAACCACGGTCATGCCGCCATGTTCGGCGTGTTCGGGATGCTGGCCCTGGCGGTGGTGGTGTTCTGCCTCCGGGCCCTGCGCAGCGACCGGGCCTGGGACCGGAACGAGGGGCTGGTCAAGGTCGGCTTCTGGGGCCTGAACCTCGGGCTGGGGCTGATGATGCTCCTGGACCTGTTCCCGGCCGGCGTGCTCCAATTCTATGACGCCATCAGCAACGGCTACTGGCATGCCCGGAGGCTCGCCTTCACCATGACCGGGACCTTCCACACTCTGGAGTGGATCCGGGTGGTGGCCGATCTGGTCTTCCTGCTGGTGGGAGTGATGCCCCTGGTTCTGGCCTCCATGAGGTTGATCTTCTGCCAGGACCGCGCCACGCCGCGCCGGTCCGTTTCCTGAAAGCCATGCGTCCCATGCCCAGCCGCCTCAACCCCTCCCTCTGGCCCCGGGAACATGGAGCCTACGCCCAGCTCGCCGCCGGGCTGGCCTCCGCTTTTGCTCTGGCCCCGGCCCTGCGCGGCCTGGCCCAATTGATCCTCACGGCCGCCGTGTTCCTGGCCAGCGAACCGTTGCTGGTGCTGCTGGGGCGCCGGGGGCCGGGGGCAGCGGCGGGGGTGGACCGTGGCCGGGCCCGGGGCAGGCTGGCGGCCCTGGGCATCGTGGGATTGGTCTCGGGATCGGCAGCCTGGATCGGTGGCGCGCGGTCCATGGCCGGCGCCCGGGCGCTCCTGCCGGCCGGGGTCCTGGGTCTGGGCCTGTTCGGGCTGTTCCTGGCCCGGCGGGAACGGACCGTGGCCGGGGAGGTGCTGGCGGCCTGGACCTTCGCCGCCGCGGCGCTGCCGGTGGCGGTGGCCGGGGGCGCCCCGGGTCCGGCCGCCGTCCGCCTGGCCTTGATCCTGGCTGCGCTGTTCACCCTGGGTACCGCCCTGGTCCATGGCCACCTGCTTGCCCTGCGCCATGGCGGCGCCTCGGCTTCCCGGGCGGCAGCCTTCGGTTTCGGGGCCGTGCTCACCGGCGCGGCCAGGCTGGCCGAGACCGAACTGCTCCCGCCCTGGGCGTTCCTGACGCTCCTGCCCATGACTCTGGCGGCCCTGGGCATCTGGCTGGTGCCGCCGGCTCCCCGCCGGCTGAAGGCCGTGGGCTGGGCCGCGGCCGCCTGCGCACTGGCCGGCGGAGCCCTGGCCGTGGCCTGCCTGAAGCGGGCAGGAGCATCTGGCTGATGCCGCGCTCCGGCTGAAGCCGGGGTGGAAACCGAGGGACTGCTTGAATCGGAAAGGGCCAAGGGCGGGCCGGCCCCTCGAATCAACCGGAGCCGTCAATGGGATCTCTTTATATCCGGGGCCTTGAAGAACGGGCTTTGCGCCACCCGCCCGTTGGCCAGCACCAGGGGATGAACCTTCAGCAGGCCCATGATCATGCAGGCGTCGAAAACCCGGGCGTCATACTGGCAGACAATGGTGGCCTGGTGAAAACGCATCCATTCCTCAAGCCTCGATTCATAAATGATGACTTGGGTTCCGCCCTGGAGGTACCTTAATTCAGACAGTACGTCCGCGATTGCCCAAACCCCCGGGAACTTTTTGGCTTTGGCATCAGCCATGATCATGTCCCATTGGCCAAGGATTTTCTGCGAATCAAAGACCCCGTTGTCCAAATAGAAATCGTGATTGATGGCTGAGTTGAATTGCCCGGATTGCTTGGCGCCCGGTAGGGAGACACCCGAACTGGCGAGGTAATCGCCAAGGATTTCGTCGGTTGGTTGCTCGGAGATGCAGTAGGTCTGACCGCCCGTTTGAAGGCCTGAGCTGATGAACTCGAATACGGCGTCCAGCCTTTCGTCCGGTTCGGTATATATCTGGCAAATGTGGGATCCCCTATGGACGGGGTGGCCCTCGATGCCATGGAAAAACGGGAGGTCTGGGTTGTTTGGGGGCGAGGGCGGCTGACTTGGGTTTCCGGTTTCCATGGCGACTCCTTGGGCTCAGAAAGGTTGATTGGCCCTTGTCCAACCGAACCTTCATCCCCATAGGAGTGCCTCCATGGGACGCTTTTGTTCAATTATTTTGTGTCCGGACCCCCAGCAGTTCCAGAGGCAGGTGCTGGGCCCGCTCCCGCACCTGCTGCTCCAGCGCGGCCGGGCCGGCGCCTTCTGCCGTGAGCTGGATCCGGTGCTGGCCGGTCCAGTCCTGGATCCAGGGGGCGGCGCCGTCCAGGCCGGCCTGGTGGATGGCATAGAGGATGAGGGCGTCCACCTGGGACAAGGTCGCTCCGGTTCCGGCCTCGGCGCAGGCCAGGGCGATGCTCTTGCAGGTGGGCAGGTCCCGTTCCAGCAGATGGCAGTTTAGGGGCGACAACCCGGCCGCCGCCTTGGCGGGGCCGGGGGCGAACGGGATCACCTGGCCGGAGGCCACCAGGCACTCCAGACCCTCCCGGATCTCTTCCGGGCCGTAGGCGCCCAGGCATGGGTGCTGGAGCAGATCCGCCACCGCCACGCCGCGGCCGGCCAGTAGATCGGCCAGGATCGGGAAGATGGCGCCGTCGAGGTTGATGGTGGTGCCCCTCACTTCGAACTTGAACTCGAAGTCCGGTCTGGCCCTGAATGAGCCCAGGGTCAGCCCCGCCAGGCGGTCGCCGGCTGGGGGCGTTGGTTGGGCCTTGCCCAGGCAGAACACGTCCCGGCGGAACACGGTGTTCAGGACCAGATCCTTGTGGGTTTCGAAGGCGATCCGGTTCGGCAGGCCATCGAAAAAGCCCCTGAGCCCCTGGGGCAGGCAGAAAGCCCCGTAGTTGAGGGCGACCGGCAGGCAGCCCAGGTAGTTCAAGCCAAGCCGGGCCATGTCATCCGCCACCTGCTTGAAGTAGTACGGCTCCCAGTGGGCGGTGAAATACTCGTGGGCCACGTAGCGCGGATCCGACGCCAGGATGTGCTCCACCAGAGCCTTGATCTGGGGCGAACTGCCGAGGGAAGGGGCCCCGGCATCCCGCAGCAGGCGGAGGTGCTCAAGGCCCTTGGCCACCTTTTCCAGGGTGCCCCCGGCCATGCCGTCCACCCGGGTGGCCAGGATGTGTCGGATCGACGCCTGCTGGGCCCACCCCGGCAGGGCGTTGTAGCTGATGTAGACCTTGCCCTGGGGCTGCAGCCGGTGGCCGATGAAGCCCAGGAGTTCCCGGCGCATGGCCGGGCTGACCCAGGAGTAGACCCCGTGCAGCGCGATCTGGTCGAAGTGGGGCAGGTCCTTTTCCAGTAATTGGGTGAAATCCTCTTCCAGGAAGGTGACGTTGGCGACCGCCCCGGCCCGGGCGGTGCGGGTCGCGCGCTGGATGTGGTCCCGGTTGATATCGACGCCGTAGAACTGGCCACTGGGATTGGCGGCCGCGTGGATGATCAGGCTCAGCCCGGTGCCGCACCCCAGTTCGCAGTAGCTGAACCCGGCGGCCAGATCCTGACGGGGATACCCGTGGACGGCCGCGAGGTAATCCAGGAACCAGGGGCTCATGCCATCGTAGAAATAATCTATATATTCGGCATCAACAAAATATCCGGAACTCAATGATCACCCCCATCCTTAAGTGACGGATGAATAGATGGGTAAACAATAGATCATTAAAGGTCAAAGACAACCCCCCTGGCGCCAGGCGGCGCCAAGGACGAAGGCCTGCCGGTGCTTCAAGGCCATTGCCCGCCGGGCCAGGAGGATGTCATGACCCCCACCCGGTTGCTTCGAGACGGCCGGGAAACGGGCCTGATCCGCAAGCCCGGGTCTGGACGCCGTCCCTTCGGGCTGATAGCAGCGGGCCCGGCCATGCTGCGTCAGGCTCCTAGCCCAGGGCGGTGTCCCAGGCGTCCTTCAGCCGGCCTTCCCGAAGGCCCCTCAGGTAACTCGCCTCCGGATCGGGCAGCGTCGCGCCAAGGGCCGCGTCCAGGCAAGGCAGGCAGCCCGGGACGGCGACCGCCTTCCAGACCCAGTGCTTGGGATGGTAATGGGATTCCGGTGTCCAGACTTTGTTCTCGGACTCCACCCGGATCGTCACGAAGGCCTCCCCGGGTGGGTCGATGGTGATCACCGCTCCGCTGCCATCCCGGAGCCAGCCCTCTTTCAGGGTGGCGTCCAGAAAAGGCGCCAGCGAACCCTTGGCCGGCGCCAGGGCCCCCGAATAGGGGCGCCAGACCCCGAACCGGGTCGGTGGCGCCCAGTTCTGGATGATGAACCGTTCCAAGGTATCCAAGCCCTTGCCGCGAGTAATGGGGCCTTCATCCTGTTTCGGGTGCGCGGGCTTCACGGGCATGGGGTCCTCCCTGGTTTCGGATCCAGCCGGCGCGGACCGGCCGCTACATCTTCCTGGCTAGCTTGACGATGGCGTCGGCGACGGTCACTCCGCTGGCCTTGGCGTTGGTGGTGTCCAGGAAGAGCCCGGGCCGCCCGCCCTCCTCGACGATGGCGATGCATCCGCCTGATTTCAGCCAATCCACGTTGGGACAGATGATGAACCGGCCCTGGGCCTTCAGCGCTCTGACCTCGGATTCGGAGGAGCCCCAGGCGAACTTGAAGCCCGGGCCCACGGAGACGCCCATTTCCTCGAGCTTCGCCTTGAGGATGGGTTCGTTGCAGGCGAACCCGAATTGTCCGCTGGAGGTGAGCAGGACCTTCACGAACTTGGCCTGGGTCTCCACCAGGGAAGCCTGGGCGTTCAGGCCCAGGCAGGATACCAACGCGATGGCGGAAGGGAATAGCGTTCTCATGGGTCCTCCTCAGCCGTGCTGCAAACCTTGGACTCGAGGCCTTCCGAAGCACGTCAAAAGCGACAGCTGGCGGTTTGGATGGGTGGGCGAACCAGGTCCTGATGGAATTGGGAAAATTTCTCTTTGCTGATGGTTATTGAAAACGCTTGATTTGTCAATCCACGGCTTGGGCAAGGCTCGCCTTTTTCCGGTTGTACCAGATCACCACGCCCAGGATGACCGCTCCACCCAGGAGGGCATAGGCCGAGGGCCGTTCGCCCATCCCCAGGAACACCCAGATGGGATTGAACACGGCCTCCAGCATGCAGGTGATGGTGGCGGCGGTGGCCGACAGATACTTCATTCCGGCCGTGAACAGCATCCAGCTGAACCCCAGTTGGAAGATCCCCAGGTAGAGCAGGGCCGTGCCCTGGCCCAGGGAAAGGCGCAGCCCGGACCAGGCCATGGGCAGGCAGATGAGGGCCACCAGGAGGTTGCCGAACACGACGATGCTGTAGGGGCTCTGGCCGGGACGCTTGACCCGCTTCCACTTGAGCAGCAGCGTGAACAGGGCCAGGCACAAGCCGGAACCCAGCCCCAGCAGGTTGCCCAGCGCGCCGCCGCGCTGCAGATGGCCGGCGAAGAACAGTCCCATGCCTGCCACGCAGGCCGCCACCGCCCACAGATCCTTTTTCGGGAACGGCAGCTCGAACGACCAGGGCTCCAGGAACAGCAGGAAGATCGGTGCGGTGTATTGGAGAAAAATGGCGTTCGCCGCGGTGGTGAGCTTGGTGGCGGTGACGAACAGGATGATCACGCCCGCATAGGAGAGGCAGCAGGCCAGGGAAAGCAGGTCGAGGTCCAGGGCCCAGGGCTGCTTGCGGATGCGCAGGCCCACCAGGATGGTCACCCCGGCCACCAGCGAGCGGTAGAAGTTGATCTGGAAGGGCCCCAGGGGCAGCACCTTGATGAACAGCCCGCCGGTGCTCCACAGCAGGGCCGCGGTGGTGGCGTAGAGCAGTCCGCGCCACTTTTCCGGCACCTGGATGAGCGATATACCGGCCAAAACCTCCCCCTTGCCGCGACCAGGCGGTCCCGACTGCCTCCAGCCTAGCCGACTCCGGCGCCCGCTACCTGGGCGATGCGTTCTGGGGCGAGTGAGCCCGGCCGACGTTCCAATACAATCCCCAGCTCAGGCAGGCGAAGCCGACCAGCCCGATCTGGAGTCCGGTCATGCCGGCCCAAAGGATGGCGTCCCGATCGCCATGGAGGAACTCCAGGGCGAACCGCAGGATGGAATAGCCCCCCACATGGAGCCAGAACACCTTCATCCAGGGGCCATCCGTGGCCGCAAGGCGGCGGGCCAACAGGACCACCGCCCCGGCCAGGAGCAGGTCCCCGAGGGCCTCGTAGAGTTGGGTCGGGTGGAGCGGCACGGTCCTCAGCGAATCGGGCAGGCTGTGGCCCTGCTCGACGCACCAGAGCCAGGCCCCGCTGGGAACCCGGTGGTCCCGGGCCAGGGAGGGCAGGAAGGTGCCGAATTTCGGTTCGGATACCCCCCAGGGCAGGTGAGTGGGGACGCCCCAGGCGTCGCCGTTCAGGAAGCAGCCCACCCGGCCGATGGCCTGCCCGACCAGGAGGGCCGGACTGGCCACCGCGAACACCCGCCAGAAATCCGCCTTCCCCTTTCGGAAACAGACCAGGGCCGCGAGGATGCCGCCGGCCAGCCCCCCGGTGATCGAGAGGCCCCCTTCCCAGATCCGGAAGAAGGACAGCGGGTCCGCCAGCAGCGCCTTGAGGTCCCAGAACATGAAGTGGAACAGCCGGGCCCCGGCCACGGCGCCCAGCAGGATCCAGGGCAGGTTTTCCACCAGGATCCAGCCATCCAGGCCGGCCTTGTTCAGCCGGCTGAAGCCGAGCCAGGAGGCCGCCAGGATGGCCGTGAGGAAGTAGAACCCCTCATAGTAGTAGAAGACCTTGAAACCCAGGTTCAGGTGAATCGGCCACATGGTGCTCCATTTTGAAACGGTGTGCTGATTATGATCGATTCTAGGGGTGCCGGAGCCGTTGGAGGGTGCGGCGGATCAGCCGCTCGGCCACGCCCATGGTGTGGTCAAAGGCCTCCCTGGCCTCCCGGGCGCAACGTTCCACCGCCACCTGGACGCCCGAATCCAAGGTGATGGAGAGGGCACAGGAGACCTGGGGTTCGCTGTCGATCCAGCCTGAACGCTTCATCCGAATCTCCAGGCCCTTGATGTGAAAGGCGAACTTCCCCAGTTTGCCTTTCACCCGGTCGGAAAGATAAGCCTGGGAGGACTCATCGGCGGAGATGCCGAAGGCTTTGAAACGGAGCGGTGGGATGGTTCCGGTCATTTCCATGGGCTGTTCCTCCGGAGGCTTAGATTGGCGGTGGGCGGGGGAGTGGGGCTCCCTGG
>Ga0302267_10000652_pt1 | contig 46449 bp, 43 predicted proteins | sample III_Bog_E1_3_FD_194555 | JGI IMG/M metagenome (GOLD analysis project Ga0302267, IMG submission 194555) | Peat permafrost microbial communities from Stordalen Mire near Abisko, Sweden - III_Bog_E1_3 | ecosystem: Environmental > Terrestrial > Soil > Wetlands > Peat | place: Sweden: Abisko...
TGGTGCCGCCACGGGGAGCGACGGCGGTGAGGGTCACGGTGAGGGTGTAGGTCCAGCTACCTGCGTCGCTGGACGCGTCGACGTCGGTGCCGCTGACCAGGTAGACGCCGTGCGCCAACGTACCCGTCGCCGAGACGTCGCCGCTCGAGTTGACCGTGAACGCGTTGCCACTCGACGTCGTCGTGTAGGTGACGGCCCCCACGTTGCCGCTGGCGGTGATCGCGTCGGTGAACGCAGTGCCCGCGGGCGTGGTGCCGGAATCGTGCACGGTCGCGATGGCGCCCGCGACGTGGTTGACGGTCAAGGTGTAGGTCCAGTTGCCGGCGTTGCCGAACGCGTCGACGTCGGTCCCGCTCACCGTGTAGGGACCGGACGCCAAGGTATCGGGTGACGAGACGGCGCCACTGGAGCTCACCGTGAACGCGTTGCCACTCGACGTCGTGGTAAAGGTGACGGCCCCATCATTGCCGCTCGTCGTGATGGTGTCGGTGAACGGGTTGCCCGCGTTCACCGAACCGCTGGTGTTGGTCTGCGTTATGGTGCCCCCAGCTGAGTTCACGGTGAGCACGTAGGTCCAGGTACCACTGTCCGAGGACGTATCACCGTCGGTGCCACTGAGCGTGTACACGCCCGAAGGGGTCGTGCCGTTGCTCGCGATAAGGCCAGAAGAAGAGACCGAGACGCCAGCGGGCAGCGAACCGCTCGCCGAGAATGACACGGTCCCCGACTGGCCGGTTGTGACGAGTTGCGCCGTGAAACTCTGGCTCGCGGTGTCCGGCGAACCGTTGGCGAAGGGCGCACCCTGCGTGATGGTGCTCGGGGGTGCGGTTGTGACGGAGAACGATTGGGAGATCGCCGCCGCGGCGAAGGTCGTGGAAGGGGCGACCGAGGCGTCGATGGTGCACCCGCCCGGCGTGGTGAAATGCAGGATCACCGGCGCGCTAGAGGAGGTGAGCGAGCAGCCAGCCGTGTCGGCACTGCCGTCGATCGCGTAGGTAATCGCGCCATCGGAGTTCGTCGTCACGCCCCCGATCGTCTGAGGCGACTGGATGGTGGTGAAACTCGTCGGACTTGGCGCCCACGAGAGGGTTGGCGTGGCGAGGATCGCGAAGGGTGCGGTGATCGTCTCGACGGCGTAGGAACCGCTCGCCGCTACCGTTGCGGTGATCGAGCAGACACCTTGCGCGCTCGACATCAACACGATGGGCGCCGAACTTGACGCGAGGGTGCAACCGGCCGTGTCATTGGTCGACGCAATGGCGTAGGTGATCGCCCCCGGCGAGTCGGTGGTGGGGGCCGGGGTGATGGTGGTCCCCGATGGGCTCACGGGGGTCGAGGACGGGCTCGGGAACCATGACAGCGTCGGAATAACCAGCGACGTGACGTTGAAGGTCAGCTCCGCGAAGCCGGCGGTGTAGGTCGATGTCGCGGCGGCTGAGGCGTCGATGGTGCAGACCCCCGCGGCGAAGTAGGTGATCACGCCGGTGCTGGCGTTCACCGAGCAGTCGGCCGTGTTGGAGTCGGCGGTATTAACCGAGTACAACAGTGGGGCGGCTCCAAGGTCTGTCGCCGGTGCGGGAGCGGTCGACGCCGCCGAGGTCGAGAGGTCGTTGCCAATGGCCCACGAGACGACCTGTTGGTGGACGACGTTGATCGACACGGTCGCGGTCGTGGTGGACACCCCGTTGTTGGGCGCCGTCTCATCGATGTCGTACGTGAAGGTTTCGGTGCCGGTGAAGCCGGAGTTGGGCGTGAAGGTGAAGTAGCCGAGGTTGGCGTTGGTGATGTCGAGCGTCCCGTTCGTGCCGACGAGTGCCCCGGAACTGGCGGAGGCGGTGAAACTGTGGGTCACCTGATTGGCGCCAGGCTCAAGCACGACGTCGTCCATGTTGTACGACGTACCGGCGACGACCTGGTCGTTGTTAAAGACCGAGCTTGACGCCGTGACGGCGGATAGTGAGGTGTTGGTCGCGATCGCGTAACTGTCGTTGATGGGGGTCGGCGCCGCGAAAGGGCTGGTCGCGTTGGGACACGAGGCACCGTCGTTGGCGCCCGTTGAGAATCCTGACGTCGAGGCGGAACTCGCCCGAAAGACGAAGGTCTGAGTGCCGAGTGAGGCGAGTTGCGCCGCCGTAGCTTCGAAGAGCTCCTCTTGGGTGTTGTCATAGAAGAAGGAGTCGCCCGTGGAGTCGGAGTAGGCGGCGCCGTAACTATCGGTCGACGTTGAGGTGCCGCCCGAGAGTGAGATCCCGGTGTCCGCCGTTACCGCCAGGGGGTTGGCCGGTATGGCACTCCAGTTCGCGCTCGACGCGGGGATGTCCGCCACCGGCAGCGTCACGATGTAGAGGGTGGCGGTGTTGGTGCCCGTGCCCTTGAGCCCGTAGCCGACGTAGTCGGTGTCCGAGGAGTTCACGGTCCACGTGATGTCGTTCGCCGCGAACGTCGAACCCGTCGAACCCATTGACACGGTCGTGAGGGCGGGGCTCGCGACGTCGGTCAGGTCAAAGCCACCCGCGCTCGACGCCGTGAGTAGGAAGTTCGTGTCGGGAATGAAGTCAGCGCCAGTGGTTTGGGGGGCGAGTGAAGGAACACCGAGATTGTTTTCAGCTCCGTCCACACCGATCTGGAAGAGGTCACCACCCGATGAACCCATCGCGTAGAGATAGTTGTTCTCCGCGTCGTAGCCGAGCGCGTTCAAGCCGGTGGTCTGGGCGATCGAGTTGAGCTTGAGGAAGGAGTTGGTGGTGGGGCTGAACTCCCAGGTGTAGTCGTTATTGACTTGGTAGAGATTTGGGGTGCAGATAAATGCCCCGCCCGTGATCGTGGTGAAGTTCTTGGCGGCCGTCCAGTTCGTCACACCCACGCTCTGGGATGCGCCGATTGCGTAGTAATACTTCGTCGCCGCAGTGAGGCCGGAGATTGCGGCGGTCGCCGTCACGTTCGACGAACTCGCGGTAGGGCTCTGGTTAGCCGAGGCGTAACTAATCGTGCCGGACGGCACCGTGCAGTTCCCGCCAGTGATGGTGATGACGGATGTCGAGTAACAAAACGCGATCGTGGTCGACACGCCACCGGGACTCACCACACCGTAAAGTGTCGCGCTGGTGTTGGAGAAGTTAGCGGCACCAGTGAGCGTCGGGATGACGCCCGTGGCATTCGCGCTGCTCGAGAAGATGGCGAGCGCGCCAAGTCCGAGGGTCAGAGCCAACGAAGAACGAGCGACCAGAAGAAGGGCGCGTCGAGTCGCCGCTGAGGGGGAGGAGGGCAACGCGACTCATTTCCTAATTCGGGTGGAAGATGTGAATGACGCTACTTTGTGTATAACTTTTATTTCACTACGAGAACCCAAGTTGATGACTTGATTTCGCGGCGACGTATCCGGACGAAGGCCCGACGATGAGTCCGATCATCGAGATCCACCACATGATTGAGGAGTCATGCGGAAGTCCTCGATTCCCCACCGATCCTTCTTTTCTTCGTGGTGCCACGACGGTTCCACATTCGGCGAGGAAAGTCGGCACCTTCGTTCGGCGGTGACTCCCCCAGACGACCCGCGAACCGCTCGGCAATTGGATGCCCGGAGAATCTCGTCGAGTTTGTTGTGGAGCGGTCCTGTAACGCGGTTCCTCACTCGAATCGGAAAAGCTCTACGGGCCGTATCCGACGCGCACGTCACCAAGCTTGATGACGATGATCTTTTCGCCCGGCGGATACTTCGCCAACAGGTAGGCAGCGTCGACCTGCGCGAACTTGGCGGCGGTCTCTCGATAGACGGCGGCCTGAGCCAGAAGGGCCTTGGCTTCAGCGGGGTCTGAGACCTGAGCCGCAAGTGCCTCAAGGCGAGCGGCATTGCTCGAGAAGATGGCGGCTTGACTGGCGTAGCGCTGAGCGAGATTGTTCGCGACGGCTTCGGCGACATCCGGGTTTGTCGTTGCCATCACGAAACTGTCGGCGACCTGGATATCTTTCGCAGGAAGGTCCGTCGCCGAACCGCTCGCGCCATGGTTCGGCAGCCGTGACACGTTCTTCTCGAGCTGGTTCCTGAATTCAAGTTCGATCTGGGACTGCTGTCCAGCGGGCCACGAGGCACCATCGGCGGGCCGGATGTACTGCAGATCGAGGTCACTCACGTAAGGAATGTTGTTTTGGAGTCCGTCGAAGAAGCTGATGCTACCGTCCGGATTCGTTCGGGCGATGTAGTTGACCTGCACCGCACCGGGTGATTTAGTGAGCGACGTCTTAAGGGCCTGGGCCTGATCCGAGGTGAGACCGAACTGTTCTACGAACGCGGGCTGGTCCAGTTGTTCCAGGTAGACCAACGGCTGCGCCCCGGCGGGTGGCGGGGGAACGGGGTAGCCGCCGACGCTCGTAATCGCCGTCACCCCGCCTTTGTTCTCCGCCGAACCTTGAACCAGCACGCGCAGCGTGGAATTGGCATCCTGGTACTCGTTCCAAAGTTTGGTTTGGGACGCGAGGCGCAACGAATACTGCGACGCGAACGCGGGATTGGTCTCAGCGATCGCGGCGAGTTCGGCGTCGGGGATCGGCACCGGCTTGAAGACCGTCGTGACCCCGCCCTGAAAGACCTGGCCGCTGGCGGCTTCGCCCGGCGCGCTGTAGGCGGCGATCTCTGATGGGCCGCCGATCAACATGTCCATCGCACTCACGGCCTTCGGTTTCATGAAGCTGAGCTTGGGCGAACCTTCGATGCCGGTCGAGAGTGGTTCACTGGTTCGTACGCCGAGTTCGAGTTGGACGCCGAACTTCTTGTAGATGTATTTGAGCGCCTTCTGGACCCCGTCCTGGTCCCCGGGTAACATGCCGCCCATTTGGGCTGCATCGTCGACGACGAGCGGTGTGCCCTCCGAGAGGGTCTGGAACTGGGACGTCGCGACTTCGGCCTTTGAGATGAGTGCGGCGGTGGAGTCGGCGGCCACGGGTGCCGAAGATTCGACCGCCGCCGCGAGCGTGGCGTCGACGACTTCGCCGCCGCCCGCGAGCGCGCCGTAGCCGGCCTTAGCCGCCGCGCCGGCACCCGACGCAATGCCGGCACCGAGGAGGGTGGCCAATTCGGCCTTCACCAACCCGTAGGTCGCGTCGGCGTAGTGTTTCGAGTTCGCGTTGAGGTACGCCGTCGGGTCTTTCTTGTACGCGGCGTCATCGGCCGCCACGACCGCGGGAAATCCGTCTACTGCGTATCCCACGTTCGTCTCGAGGCTTTTGAGATTGGCCACGCCGTCGTTCACCCAGTTGTCTTGACCCTGGGGCGTGAGACTGGCGGCGAGGGCCTGGCCGAAGTAGCCGAGGTTCGGGGCTTGCGAAGCGAGCGCTGCCTGGGTCTTCGCGGGAAGCGCCTCGAGCCCATCCCAGAGTCGTCCGAGAAGTGCCGATCGAGCTTGAGGGTCCGTCGCGGTTTCGAGCAGTTGCGTGGCCAGCGCTGTTCCCGTCTTGCCGAGGTACGTTACGCCCCCACTGAGATCAGCGTCGAGCGTGGTGTAGTAGTTGCCGACCCAGAGGCTGAAGTCGCTGCTCTTGACGGTGCCAATCAGCGAGCCCATTTGGGGTGGGAGGCCGAATTGGATGGCGGCGGCCTGTTGACCCGGCGACGCGCCGGCGAGCCCAAGGGCCGTCGCGAGGCCGCTCGCCTCGGTGTTGGCGATCGCGTTTTGGGCCTGGGCGGTGACGGAGTCGGCGTCAAGGATCACGGAGGTGACGAGTTTCCGGTAGTCGGCTGCGGTGGCCGGTGCTTCCGTCACGTCGACGGTCACGGCCGCTTTGTCCGTGACGGGACTGCCGCTGGGATCGGTGCCGGTAGCGTTCGCGACGAGGACGGCGTCACCCGACGTTGTGGCCGCGTAGGTGTAGCGGATGACCACCGGCGGACCGTTGGCGGGCAGGGACGTGGGCAGCGCCGGAGTAGGACCCGAAGTAAGCGTAAGGCCCGACTGGGTCGGTCCGATGTTGCCGTTTGCGAGTGCGACACCATCGTTTTCGAGACCGGTGGGATCGGTGAAACTCAAGCCGGAGATGTCGCTGGTGCCGGTGTTATTGAGGGTCATCGTGACCGTCACGGAGTTCGACGGACTTCGCACGCCAGTGAGCGTGATGGACATCGATGCGGGTGGGGCCACTCGGGTTCCGATGACCGTGCCGGAGGTGCCGTTGGAGTCCTTGTCGGGCCCCTGATAAGAATTGCCATCCGCGGACAACGTGAGGACCTCAGTGAAGGTGTAGGACCCGTCGGCTCCCGTGAAGGAGAGTGTTCGACCGGAGACGTTCCCGACGAATCCACCCGTCCCGTTGTATACCTTCGACGAACCTTCTGCCTGGACGAAGACCACGCCGTTTGATGGGAATGACTCCCCCGCGCACCACCCGGCCTTGCAGTAGTACGTCGTGTTCCAGGTTCCAGAAAAATTCTGGTCGCCACTCGCCCCGGCGGGCATGGCTACCGTCAGTAGGCCAATCAGTAGCGCCATCACCAACGTCACGCGGATTTTCATTCGCGGAGCCTACATCGCGACACCGCCGTCGAGCGCTGAGCGTGATCCACCGCTGCTGCACGACGCGCAACCCGTGGAGTCGTTGAAGAGTAATTCCCGAACGTTCCTTGCGATGCTCTCGAATTCCTATCGACGGTCCAAGGGTTGACGGCGCAAATCAAGCGAACCGCAAGCCCGTTGCGATGTCGTTACGCCATCTCCTTGACGGCCCCGATGAGAGACGCGTTCGTTTGGTCCCCCAAGGGAATCGGGTGGACCTGCAGGTGAGTAACGCCCGCTGCCTTAAAGGCCTTAACGCGCTCGTTCACGTAACTGAGCGGACCACAAAGCGTCGTGAGCTCGAGGAACTCCTCGGGCACCGCCGCTTCGGCCTCTTTCTTGTTTCCGGCCAGGTAGAGGTCCTGGATAATCTCCGCTTCCTTTTCGAACCCGTAGCGAATCGCGAGTTCGTTATAGAAGTTCTTCCCCTTGGCGCCCATGCCGCCAACGTAGAGCGCGACCGCCGGCCGCTGGAGTTCACGAAGATTCGTCACGTCCTCGCCCTCCCCGATCGCGAGGAGTCCCCCGGCAGAGATCATTAACTCCCCGAGTGACGCATCGCGCTTGGCCGCACCAGTGTCGAGCGCGTCGCCCCAGACCTCGCGGGCGCGTTCGGGGATGAAGAAGATCGGCAGCCACCCGTCGGCAATCTCGGCGGTCATGGCCACGTTCTTCTCACCGAGCGACGCAATCCAGATAGGAATCGCACTGCGCACGGGGTGAGCGATGATCTTTAAAGGCTTGCCGAGCCCGGTGCCCTGACCTGCGGGCAACGGCAGCGTAAAGTTCTTGCCTTCGTGCACGAGCGGTGCCTCGCGCTTCCATACGTCGCGACAGATCTCGACGATCTCGCGGGTGCGCCCGAGCGGGTTGGTGTAAGGAACACCGTGAAATCCCTCAATCACCTGCGGTCCCGACGCCCCGAGGCCCAAATGAAACCGACCGTCGCTGAGTGCGTCGATACCCGCCGCGGTCATGGCGAGCAACGTTGGGGTACGGGTGTAGATCGGCAAGATCGCGGCGCCGATCTCCACGCGCTCGGTGAGCGCGGCGAGATATCCCATCAAGGAGGGGCTGTCGAAACCGTAGGCCTCGGCGACCCAGACCAGGTCGAGGCCGGCCTGTTCCATCTCGACCACATTGCGGGCCGCCTCTTTGAAGCCGCCCGAGTAACTCAGTGCCGTCGTTATCTTCATCCTCGACCTTTCTTCATCCGAGTGTCACAGTACTGGAACCTTCCGCCCTCGAATTGTCCGTCGATGGTGCCTTGGAGCGACGTGACGCACGTAACCTGGAGGCTGAAAGCAACGGCGCTTTCCGTTTTTAAAGGCTGGCATCGCATGGTCACGCTTCCTCACGAAGCAGATTCAGACGTCTTCAATCCCTGGCTCCGGGTCACGTCGCTGATTGAAAAAGCGGGGAACCTGCTCGGTCTCGACGAGGGGATGATCACCCGGATCGTGACTCCCGAGCGCATCCTCGAAGTAGCGGTGCCCGTGCGCATGGATAACGGCGAGATTCACATGTTCACCGGGTGGCGCATTCAGCACGACTCCTCTCGCGGCCCCGGCAAGGGCGGGATCCGCTTCCATCCGAGCGTGAGTGTTGACGAGATCGCGGCACTGAGTGCGGATATGTCAATCAAGTGCGCCGTCGTCAATATTCCTTATGGCGGGGCCAAGGGTGGCGTCAAAGTCGACCCCTCGTTGTTGTCCCACGCCGAGCTCGAGCGGCTCACCCGTCGCTACGCCTTCGCGATCGCACCGATGATTGGGCCCGACCGCGACATCCCGGCCCCCGACATCAACACCGACCCCCAGGTGATGAGCTGGATCATGGACACCGTCTCGATGCTGCGCGGACACAACCTACCTGGCGTGGTCACCGGCAAGCCCTTGGCAATCGGCGGCACGCTCGGTCACGCGGGCGCGACGTCACTGGGCGTGACGATCTGCACGGTGGCACTGTTGAACCGACTCGGTCGACCACCCGAGGGCGAGCGCGTCGTCATCCAGGGATACGGCAAAGTCGGCGCGCCGCTCGTCAAACTCCTCAGCCAACGTGGCATGAAGGTCGTGGGTCTCGCCGACGTGCACGGGGCGATTCACGTACCCGAGGGCATCGACTACGACAAGATGAGCGCGCACTTCGACGAAGCGAAATCCATCATGGGCTATCCCGGCGGCGAAGAGGTGCACGCCGACGAGCTCTTCGCGCTCCCGAGTGACATCGCGATCCCCGCCGCCCTCGGTGGCGTGATCACCGAGAGTGTGGCGACGTCGATGTCGGCGACGATGATGGTCGAGGCGGCCAATGGTCCGACCACCGGCGAGGGCGCGACGGTGTTGGCGAGTCGCAACATCCCCGTCGTGCCCGACGTCTTGGCGAACGCCGGTGGCGTGGTGGCGTCGTACTTCGAGTGGGCCCAGGACCTCCAGGGTTTCATGTGGGAGCCCGAGTTGTTCCAGCAGCGCTTGGAAAAGACCATGCACGACGCCTTTGATGCCATCTGGATCAGACACGAACAGCTCGGCGTGGCGTTGCGCGATACCGCGCTCGTTGTCGGCGTGGAGCGCATCGCCGAAGCCACGGAGTTGCGCGGACTCTTTCCCTAGGTCACCACATGTCGAGCGCCCCGGGAGGGGCTTGGACAACTTTCTTCGGTCGCAGCACCACGGTGTGCGCGACTTTGTCGTGCAGCGTCTGACGCTTGGGATCCCACGCGGCCCAGAGCAGATCGAGGTAGTGCGGTATGAAAAGCGACAGAGCGATGACCGCGTCGTGCGCCTGTTCGGTGGTCTGTGCCGGGGTGGGATAGAGGTGACGGGTGTAGGTGTAGAAGCTGCCAATGAGTACCAAAAGGCAGTACGCCAAGGACCGCAGCGCCGCATGAGCGGCGTCAACCGGACCGCGGTCTCGCTCGTTCACGCAGTGGATCTGTACGACCATCATCCCGGGCGTCTGGTTCTTCCCCGATGCGAGAAATGCCGTGAAGTAGACGAACGCCGTCGCCACGCTGACCAGCGCGGCCGCCGTGTGACTGGCACCCGCCAGGTGTTCCGGGATGCCCGTCGCCACCGCGAGGATGATCGAGTCGATCACGAAGCTCAAGAGACGCCACCAGAAGTTCGCGACGTCCTCGATGCGCGGCGGCGGAACAGTGTCCATGGGGAAATACGGCAGTGGCGCGACCCCACCGGGCTCGAGTCGGGTCTTCGTGCCACACGTCGTGCAGAAGTTCTGCCCGTCGACCTCGGCGGTCCCACAGTTAGCGCAATAGGGCACGACGCGTCCCTCCGTTCATCAGTGCAGTACCGCGATCGTAAAGAGGATCGCGTCGTAGAGGAAGTGCGCCAGGATCGGCCGTGTCAGTTTGTGGTGTTTCTGGAACGACCGCGTCACGTAGAAACCGAGTGGGATCGTGAAGATGAATCCGAAGCCGTAGTAGACGTGATAGCTCGTGCGCAGGATCAAACTCAAGATCAGCGCGCTGCGCGGCGTCCAGCCGAGTTGACCAAGTCGCGTGATGAGGTAGCCGTTCACCAAAACCTCTTCGGTGATGGCAGTCGTGGCGGAGATAATTAGCCCCCACACGATGTAGTACGCGGGCACATGGGCGGTGACGAGGCTGTTGACAAGAGTCTTGTGGGCGGCGAGGAAGGCAGCAACTGGGATTGCCAGCGCGAACTCAGTGGCGAAGGCCGCCGCGTCGAGGCCGATCGCTGGAAGGATGTCCCGTTTCACCTGAGGTAGCACGAGGCCGAGCGTCGTTCGGTCCTGACCCGTGCGAGACAGGAGATAGAGCGCCATCGGGACGATGGCCGCGACCGGGAGGTAGGCCAATATCCCCAACAACATGTTCACCAGCGGCTGGTGCTTGACGAAGGTCGCGAACTGCGCGATGTTGTCGACGCCCGCGACGTGTTCGGAGAGGATGATGACGGCGGAAGCGACGCCGGGCACGAGGAAGGCAATCATGACGACGCGCGTTTCGATCACCAAGGATCGCCGTGCGGAACCCATTGGGAGTCCGCCCACCACTTCGCCATCGGCGTTCTTTCGTAGCGCGGGAGTTCCAGCAGTGGCTTCGTTGAGCACCGTGGTCCGAGGAGGCGTCTCGCCGCTCGCAGCGTCAATCGCTTCGCGCTCAACGGCGGAGGGCTCACTGAAAACGGGTGTGTCCGTCGATCTCGTCGGACCGCCGCAGTTCACGCAGTAGTTCCCCACGACCCGCGTGCCGCACCGGGGACAGAAGTTCACACGACGCCCCTTCGGCTCGGAGTTCGACGTACTTTACTGCCGGGTCTAGAAAAAAGTAGGTGAGCGTGACTCAATTCCCGAGAGTGACGTCACCTCCGTGTCCTGCTCAGCAACTACCACGGGTCGTCGGGAAGTCTCCCTCGCGACAGCGACCGCGGCGTAACCGGCGCGAACTCCTCGACTCAGTACGTCGCCAACTCCGGGTGACGGTGTGAGAGGGTGTCGTGGTGAGCGAAGAAGCGACCGTCGAAGCACTCCAAGAGACCGTTCAATCGTTGCGCCGTGAAGTTGATCGCCTTAAAGAGGAACTCGCCCGTCTCCGTCGAGACCGTGACGAGCGACCGCCGCACTACCTCTGATCTAGGGCTGCTCGAACGTGCCAACGATCACCGCGCGCGCGATGCCGTGAGCGAAGAGGTTAAAACCCAAATACGCCGGCGAGGACCCTTCTGGCAAGTCCAATCGCTCAACGTCGAGAGCCGTGACCGCGACGAAGTAACGATGTGGCCCGTGTCCGCTCGGGGGGGCCGCCCCGACGTAACGCCGCATACCCGCGTCGTTGGCGAACTGCACCGCGCCCTCTGGTAACGCTTTCCCCCGTTCGTCGCCCGCGCCCGCGACGAGTGACGTGGTGGTCGCAGGAATGTCCGCGACCGCCCAATGCCAAAATCCTGAGAGTGTCGGGGCGTCGGGGTCGTACACCGTCACCGCGAAACTCTTGGTCTCGGGCGGAAATCCACTCCACGAGAGCTGCGGCGACGTGTCCGAGCCGCCCGCGCCCATCATCCCGCTGACCTGCGCCAAGTTGAGGGCGTGACCGTGTTGAATATCGTCCGACGTCAACTCGAAGGTCGGGAGGTTCGGTAGGTCGTCGTAGGGATCTCGTGGCATCGTGGGGTTTCTCACTTTCGCGGCACCGCGGCGGGGCCGTCTCGTGAGGCCCACTGTACCCAGTTGGCGACGCGAGTCTTGCGCCTTCGGAGCGAGGGCACCACCACGACCTCGCCAGACCCGATTTGAAGAACTTTCTCGGACACCCGAACCCGGGCCTGCCAGAGTGGGACAGTGCAGGCAACAGTGGTCCGTCACGTTCACGTTGGTATCTCGGTACTCGGAGCAAGTACTTCGTGAGCGTTTCGCCAGCGTCCCCGACCCGTCGACTCCGATCGATGGTCGTGATGGGCGTCGAAGGCTCGGGCAAAAGCACCGTCGCACGAGCGATCGCCGACACGCTGCGGGTTGACTTTCTCGACGCGGACACGCTGCATTCTCCAGTGAATCGAGCGAAGATGGCCGCCGGCGAGGCGCTCACGGACCTCGACCGGCTCCCGTGGTTGCGCACGATTGGCGAACGACTGGCGCACGAGAACGCGGAGGAGCGTGCCCTCGTCGTCGCTTGTTCCGCGCTGAAGCGGCAGTACCGCGACCTCTTGCGCAGCTATGACGCCGATATCGTGTTCATACACCTAACCGGTCCGATAGACGTCGTACGTGAGAGAGTCGCGACGCGCGCGCACGAGTTCGCCGGAACGTCCTTACTGGAATCCCAGTACACCCAACTCGAGCCTTTAGAGGTGGACGAACTGGGCGTGTCGCTGGACCTGCGTCTGCCCGTCGAGGAGATTGTGTCCCGGGTCGTTGCGCAGCTGGGGTAGTCGATGTCGAACACCCTCTCACTGCGTTGCGCGGAGCGGATCAACCGACGGTGATCGTAGTGCTCGACGCCGTGGGACACGTCACGACGTTCTCACTGGCCAGTGTCTGTGCGGCGGCCGCCCGCAGCGTCGCGAGGGGTAGCGAACCCGCGCTCACGGCGCGCTGGAGGGCCGCGGAGGTGAGTTGGGCGAGTCGCAGTGACGCGCTCGCTGACACGGGTGTCCCGGCCAGAACGAGGTCCGCACCGGCGTCGATGGCCAGTACCGATGCCGCCGGGACTCCGAGATGGAGGGCGCTGAGCGCACCGGCACCGAGCGAGTCGGTCACGATAAGTCCGCCAAACCCCAGTTGTTGACGCAGCACGTGGATCACCACCGGAGAGATGCTCGAGGGCAACGACGACAGACCCGGTACTCTCGCGTTCGAGATCATGACGGCAGTCGCCCCGGCGCGCACCGCCGCTTCGAAGGGAATGAGACCAGTCGATCGCAACTGCGGCCAGGGCAACGTCGCCGCTGGACCGTAATCGGTATTACCCGTCGCGCCCCCGAGGCCCGGAAAATGTTTGACGACGCTGGTCACGCCGGCCGCGCTCAGCCCCTTCATGAAGGCGACGCCGTCGCTCGCCGCGGTCGCGGGCACGCCGCTGAAGGACCGGTACCCATCGGGATCGCGGGCCCCGGGTTCGACGGAGCGTCCGTCGACGTCGAGTACGGGAGCGAGATCGGTATTCACGCCCGCGGCCCTCATGGACCGCCCGACGCGCAGGCCTTCCGCCGTGATCTCGTTCGCGGTGAGGTTCTTGCCCATCGTCTGAGCCCACGGCAGTGTCGCGACCAAGTTGGTGAGTCGCTCGACGCCACCTCCTTCTTGATCGGTCATGATCATCATCACGTCACCATTGGGCGTCTCGTGCTGTAACGCGGCCACGTCGGTGACAAAGTTCGCCGACGCGGTGGTCCCGAAGAGCAGCAGTCCCCCGTAACCCGCGCGGGCCGCGGGTCCCATGGCGCCAACGTCGAGGGCGTTCGCCGAGACGGCAATCGTCTCATTAGCCAGACGTGGGAGTTGCCAGGTGGCCACGACCTCGAGGGCGCAACTCAAATTGACGGCGATGCTCGTCGGGGAGGTCGTCGTGGTCGTAGTCGTGGAGGAGCTCGTCGTGGTCGTGGTCGTTGCGGACGAGACCACCACCACACCGCAGCCAACGAGCACCAACGCGAAGGTGGCCGCACCACCAAATGTCATCCACCGTCGCACGACTTCAGGCTAGGCCCGCCCTTTTACAAACACGCACCGCTACGCTGAGCGCCAGAGCGAGGTGCGCATGACGAAGTTGATGCCAGCGGCGTTCATCGGACACGGCAGCCCGATGAACGCCATCGAACAAAACCGCTACACCCAGTGTTGGACCGACTTTGGCGCGACCATCGCCAAGCCCACGGCGGTGCTCGTCGTCTCGGCTCACTGGTACGTCAACATCACCGCGATCACCGCGATGCGCGCGCCCCGTACGATCCACGATTTCTATGGCTTTCCACAGCCGCTCTTTGACGTGGAGTACCCCGCACCGGGCGATCCCGAGGTCGCCCAGCGCGTCATCGACGTGGTCGAACCGACCTACGTCGGTCTCGACACGGACTCGTGGGGCATCGATCACGGCACGTGGTCGGTGCTGGTGCACATGTTTCCCAAGGCCGACGTACCGGTCCTGCAACTCTCGATCAACGCAGAGTTGCCCTTCGACGATCACTTCAACCTCGGCGCCAAACTCCACGAGTTACGCAGCGAGGGTGTGTTGATCCTCGGGAGCGGCAACGTGGTCCATAACCTTCGCCTCATCGATTGGCGCTCCCCCGGTAAGGGCACAGACTGGGCGCATCGTTTCGACGACTCGATGCGCGAGATCATGACGAATGACGCCGCGGACCTCGGCACCGCCAGCGCTCACGCCGACTACGCCAAAGCCGTGCCGACGCCCGATCACTTCCTCCCCCTCGCCTACGTAGCGGGGCTCTGCGCGGCGGCGAACACGCCCGCGACGACATTGATCGACGGCTACGAAATGGGGTCGCTCTCGATGACCGCCTATCAACTCGCGGGCGCTTCGTCTTAGCGTCGACGCGCCCGCGACGCCGAGACACCGAGTGCGGCGACCACCAGCAGTGGCAGCGCCGCGACCGCGAGGGCGTTCTGGTGCGCCCCGACGCGGATCACCGCCACCACCGCCAAGATGAAGACCGCGGCGAGAAACAGTTCGGGCGTGTCCCCGACGAGAAAGTCCCACCAGAATCTCGCGAAGCCCACGATCATTCGAATGGGCCACGAGGACTTCATGAGGCCACCGCGACCGCGGGCGACCTTCGCATCCACGTGACGAAGACCCACGTCACCACCGCGTAGAACGCGACGAGCACCACCAGCGCGACGTCGTCGCCGGGCCAACGAATCTTCAGCCCCTCACCCGAGAAGAACGTGCCGTAACTCACGAGGAGGACGCCGACGGTCATCTTCATCGCGTTCTCGGGCACCTTCGAGAGCTGTCGCGCCACGACCACACCAACCCCACCCACGATGAGCAGTGCCGCCAGCGCCGAGAGCGAGGCGAGTCCCAGTCGTCGCGCGGAGGTGCCCAGCGTGAGGACGATGATGACCACCTCGAGTCCCTCTAAGAAGACACCCTTAAAGGCGAGGACGAAGGCCACTCGGTGGTTTTGGCGAGTCGCCTCGGTGTCCATCTTCTCCACGGTGCGCTGGTAGATCGCGTCCTCGTCGTGCTTCGCCACAAGACCGGTCGCTCGCAAGATCGCCTTGCGGAGCCACTGAAGTCCGAAGATCAATAACACCCCGCCCACGACCAGGCGAAGTGCGTCGAGGGGCACTTTGGTCAGGGCGGGACCCACGATTGCCACGAGTGCCGCCAACGTCACCACCGCCACCACGGTTCCACGCAGCGCTGGCCGCCACCCTTCGGTGTGTCCGACCGCTACGACGATCGTCAGCGCTTCGACCATCTCGACGGCGCTCGCCAAGAAGACCGCCACCACCAAGACGAACTGCGAAGAAGAAGTCGTCACGAGGAGCACGAGACGATTCTTGTCGAACGGACGTACCGTCCGTGCGTGACGGTGCGGTGACTAGGGCGTTACCGGATCGACGGCGCGACGTCGCAGTTCGTCATCGACGGCTGCGGGGTCGAGTCCTCGGCTGCGCAGCAGCAACAAGGTGTGGAACCATACGTCGGCCGCCTCGCTCACCACACGTTCGTCGTCTTCGCTCAAGGCCGCGACCAACAGCTCCACGGCCTCTTCGCCGACCTTGCGCGCGTTCTGTCCCACACCGGCCGCGAGCTGTCCCGCCACGTAAGAACCCTCAGCCCCCTCGCGCTCGCGTTGAAGGATCCGTCGCCAGAGCCACGGCGTGAAGCACGACGTCGATCCGTCGTGACAGGTGGGACCGTCCGCGTGCACCCCCACGAGCAGCGCGTCCTCGTCGCAGTCTGGGGTCACGCTCGTCACGTGCAACACGTTGCCCGAGGTCTCGCCCTTTTGCCAGAGTCGCTGGCGCGATCGTGAATAAAAGTGCACCAATCCGCTCGAGCGCGTCAGCGCGAGCGCCTCTTCGTCCATCCAACCGAGCATCAACACTCGACCGGTGACTTCGTCTTGGACAATGGCGGCCTTGAGGTCTTCAGGCATAGCGCTCCTTCAGTGGTCGAAGTTTGACACCCAACTCCTCGATCTCCTTGCGCAGGCCGACCAACCCCGCCGGATCCTCGTGCACGATGGACGCCACGAGGGCCGCGTCGGCGATTCGCAGCGCCTCGGCGACGTGACTCGCGGAACCGGCGCCGCCCGACGCGATGACCGGGATTGACACGGCGTCGCGCACGCGGGCGGTGAGCACCAGGTCGTACCCGCTGCGTCGCCCGTCCTGTTTGATCGACGTCAAGAGGATTTCGCCCGCACCACGTTCCGCCGCTTCGCGCGCCCACGGCACCGTTTCGGTCGTGGTCGCGACGCGGCCGCCGTGGGTGTGCACGACGCCGTCACCGGCGTCGATCGCCACGACAACGGCCTGGGAACCGAAGCGGCTGGCGATCGCGGTGATCAGCGAGGGATCGGCGAGGGCAGCTGAGTTGATCGAGACGCGATCAGCGCCCGATTCGATGATGCGTTTGGCGTCTTCCACCGAACGCACCCCGCCACCCACCGTGAAGGGGATCGCCAACACGTCGGCCACCTGGGCGACCAGCGACGTGATGGTCGAGGCGTCCTGCGGTGTCGCGGTGATATCTAAGAAGACCAACTCGTCGGCGCCACCGTCGCTGTAGTACTGCGCCAGTTCGACGGGGTCACCGACGTCGCGCAATCCCACGAAGCTCACGCCCTTCACGACCCGTCCGCCCGCGACGTCGAGACAGGGAATTAGACGAGGGAGAGGCATTGATCGAGGAAGTCGAGTCCGGCCGGGCCACTCTTTTCGGGGTGAAACTGAACACCGAGGAACTCGTCGTGCCGCACCGCTACGGTCACGCCGTCGACGCTCGCGATGGCGTCGGGCGAGCGCACGGCGAAGGAGTGGGCGAAGTAGTAGGCCTCACCCCACGGCTCGACGATCGACCAGCCCAGGCGCGGCACCCTCGATTCGTGAAGACGTACGACGTCACCCTCGAGTAGCGAGAGCCCCTCGACGCCGCCGTCCTCTTCGCTCCTCGACATCGCGAGTTGCATGCCCAAACAGATCCCGAGAATCGGCGCGTCGTCGGCGAACCGATCGCGCAACGCCACGGCGGCGCCCGTCTCGTCCAGGTGCGCCATGGCGCTTCGGGCGGAACCGACCCCCGGCAACACCACGAACTGCGCGTTTCGAATACGGCCCGGATCGCTCGTGACGATGCTCGCACGTCCGAGGTGAGCGAGCGCCGCGCAGACCGAGCGGGTGTTACCCGCGCCGTAGTCGACGACCACGACCTCACTCACAGGGACCCCTTGGTGGAACGAACCAATGACCCGTCCTTCGTGAGCGCCTGCGCGAGGGCGCGCCCGACGGCCTTGAAGGATGCTTCGGCGACGTGGTGCGCGTTGGTGCCCGTCGCGGTGACGTGGAGCGTGATGCGAGCAGTCTGGACGAGGGATTCGAAGGCGTGCACCACCATGCCCTCATCGGGGGTGACCGAAATTGCCGCCGTCGCGCGCCCCGAGAGGTCCACCACGGCGTGCGCGAGGGCCTCGTCCATGGGCACGCGCGCTTCGCCGTATCGCGTCAGTCCCTTGCGGTCGCCGAGCGCTAGGTCGAGCGCTTCACCGAACGTGCGCATCATGTCTTCCACCGTGTGGTGATCGCCGGTCTCTAGGTCCCCCACACCCTCCAAGCGAAGGTCCATGCCGGCGTGGAAAGCGAGCTGTTGGAGCATGTGGTCATAGAACCCGGCCCCGGTGCTGACGAAGACGCGACCCTGGCCCGGTACGCGCAGGCGGACGCTCAGAAGCGTCTCGGCGGTGTTGCGTTCGTAGCGCAGCGCGGGGGCCGGCATCGGCGCGTCAAAGAGCACACTACGCAGGGCGTCGAGCAGCACGTTGTTGTCGAGTTCGTCGCGCACACTGATGCGCATCCCCCCGGGGTAGGCCCGCGTCACGACGCCATAGGGCAAGAGCTGTTCGACGAGCTTCTCGGGCTCATCCATAGGGATGAAGAGAAAGTTGGTAAACGAGCGCAGCGGCGTGAGACCGAGACCCGTCAGCTCGCCCGCCAACCGGTCGCGCTCTGACAGCGTCGCCGAGACGTCGGGGGGCGTCGCGAGCGCGGCCAGGGCGAGCGCGGCCGACAAGGAAGATACCGAGAGGGGCGCTTGTCGCGAGGTGATCGCGGCGATGAGCGCGGGGGTCGCGAGCGCGTAACCGACGCGTGCGCCGGCGAGTCCGTAGGCCTTGGAGAAGGTGCGCAGCACGATGGCACCCTCATCGATGAGTTCCAGCGCGTCGACCCCGGCGTAGTGCGCGTAGGCCTCGTCGATGACGAGCTGACCGGCGACCTTCGGGACGTCGGGTAGTTCGCCCGTGGGATTGTTCGGACGACAGACGTAGACCAGGTCGGCGGTTGCGGGATTGTCCACCATCGTCGCCCCCGCCATGATGGCGGCGTAGCGGTACATGGAATACGAGAAGGCGGGCACCGTGGCGACGGTGCCGCCCTCGGCGAAGAGGTGTGCGAGGAGCACAATGAACTCGTCGCTCCCCGCGCCGAGGGCCACCTGGTCCAGGCCGACCTCGTGGTGATCGGCGACTGCTTGGCGCAGTGGCTCGTAGCGCCCCCGGTCGTATTCGTTGATGTCAGCGAGCGCTCGAGCGAGCGCGGCCGGTCGGGCACTCGGCGGCGGTGCGGCGGCGACGTTACCGTCAAAGCGCAGGATCGAGCGAACGTCGATGCCCACTCGCGCGGCCAGGGCTTCGCTCGAGGGAGGCCACTGGTAGGCCTCGAGCGCGTCGGGGATCATCGTCTCGCCGTTGCTTTGTGGGCGGTCATGCCTTCGAGATCGGCCAGTGCTTCAATCGTGGGCGCCAGGCGTTCGAGACCCTCTTTGGTGACGCGCTGCACGGTGACCGTTTTCATGAACGCCTCCAGACCGAGTCCGCCCGTCGACTTCGCCCAGCCTCCGGTCGGCAGAACGTGGTTCCCACCGGTCGCGTAGTCCCCCGCCGGCACCGGCGAGTACGGTCCGACGAAGACGGCCCCGGCGTTGCGAATCCGACCGGCTAAGGATTCGGCTCGCTCGCCGAGCAACGCGACGTGCTCGGCGGCGTAGCCTTCGACCTCGGCGAGCGCGGCTTCGACGTCGTCACCGACGCGCACGAGGTAGGCCTTGGAGTCGGCGCCGTGTTCCATCTGCGCCGCCAGTTCCTGGGCGATGATGACTTCATCGAACCCTTCGTCCGCGACGACCACGATCTCGCTCGGTCCCGCGGGCAGGTCGATTGCCACGTCGCGACTCACCAAAAGCTTGGCGGTGTTGACCGCGCCACTTCCGGGACCGAAGATCTTGTCGACCGGTTGGATCGACTCGGTGCCGTAGGCCATCGCGGCGATGGCCTGCGCGCCGCCGATCGCCCACACTTCGTCGATGCCCAATAACGCGGCCGTCGCGGCTACCGCCGCAGAACCGTTGGGCGGTGTACACACGACAATGCGCTCGACACCCGCGACTTGGGCCGGGACGGCACTCATGATGAGCGACGACACCAGTCCCTTGGGTACGTAGATCCCCACTGAGCGAAGCGGCGACCATCGGCGCTCGAGGGTCACACCGGGCGTTACTTCCATCATGAGGTCCGCCGGTCGCTGGGCGGCGTGCCAGGTTCGCACGTTCTCCGCGGCGGCGAGCACGGCCGCGGTGGGGATGTCGCCGTAGGCGACGGCGCGTTCGGGCTTCGATGATGTCGTGGCGTCAAAACGCGCTGACCATTCGGCGATCGCCGCGTCCCCTCGCTCGCGCACGTCCGCGACGATCTGTTCGATGGAGACCGGCTGGTCGGTCTTGACGGGCGTGCTCACGGCACCATCCGCTCGATGGGCAACGTCAAGATGGACGTCGCGCCGGCCGCTTCGAGTTGTGGAAGCAATGACCAGATATCGGCCGCGGGCACCAGCGCGTGGACCGCCACCACACCGGGCGTGGCGAGATCCATGATCGTCGGCGAACCCGACGTCGGCAGGACCGCGGTCACCTCGCTCAGTCGCTCCTTCGCGACGTTGCAGAGGAGATAGCGGTTAGCCCGCGCGTTGATGACCGATCCCAGCACCGTCGTCAAGGTGCGGCGCGCTTCAGAGTCTTTCGAGTTCCTTCGTCCCACGAGCACGGCCTCTGACTCGAAGAGAACCCCAATGGAACGCAGACCGTTCGTGCGCAGGGTGCTGCCGGTTGAGACGAGGTCGATGATCGCGTCGGCCAAGCCGAGTCGGGGCGAGATCTCCACCGATCCCGCCACCGTGACGATCTCCGCGCTCACGCCACGGTCCGCCAACGCTTTCGCGGCGATGCGCGGGTGCGAGGTCGCGATGCGGCGACCCTCTAACTCTTCAATGCTCGTCGCCGTGTCTTCGGTGGACACCGCCGCTTGCAGCGAACAGGTCCCGTAGCCGAGCTTCAGCAGTACCTCAACGCTGCACTCGCGTTCGTAGATGAGATCGAGGCCCGTGATGCCGCAGTCCACGACGCCGTCTTGGACATACTCCGGCACGTCATCGGCCCGCACGAAGAGAAGATCGATGTCGGCGTTGCGACAGTGCGCCTGGAGCATCCGCTCACCGGGCTCTTGGGGTGAGACGCCACTCGCCTCCAGCAACGCCCACGAGGGTTCGCGCAGTCGGCCCTTGGAGGGCAGCGCCATCGTCAGGCGGCGCGTCATCGGCGAGCCTGTTTCAACACGGCGCGGTAGCCCCCTTCACCGTGGTGCAGCCACTGGGCGACGCGCGTCACCGTGGCCGTCGAAGCGCCCGTACGGCGCGAGATCTCCTGGTAGGGCACACTCTCGTCAACGAGCCGAGCGACCTGGAGACGCTGGCCCATGGCGTCGAGTTCGGTCGTGGTGCAGAGGTCGCGCATGAACGCGGCCACGGTCGCGGGATCGCGAAGTCGGGCAAAGGCCTCGACGAGTTCGTCGAACCGCGTCGCGGTCTCGGGGCTCGCCTCGGCGGCAACTACTTTTCCACTGGTCATGCTCAGATGCTAGCATGCTAATTCGCTACTACGCAAGTCGACTGGTCGTGGCCCGTATCACTCGGGTGGGCCACCTCGACCAAAGATGTACCGCACCGAGGCGAACATCCCGGCGTTCCACGTGCCAACCAGCTCCCAGGCCCGGCCGATGCCGATGAGGAGTGAGGCGATCAACACATCCCCGACGATCTCGAGAGAGTCACGCGAACCGGGGTGGCCAATCAGTCGTAGTCCGTAAACGATCTGGAACCCGAACACCGCGACCAAGCCGAGGATCAAGAGAAGTTGGTGCCAGCGACGCTGTTGTTCGGCGGGCTGGGCGAGCGTCGCGCGCACGCCCGCCGCCGCGAAGAGCATCCCGATTAGGCCCATGATGAACGTCGGGTAGCCGAACCCGTTGCCCGGGACCAGTCCGTAAAGCGACACCACGAGCGCATTGGTGAACGCCAGCAGCGACGCCGCCGCTCGGAACTCGCCGATCTCCTTGGACTGCTCCTGCGATCGACCCCGAACGACGGTGACCGCAACGAACAGCAAACCAATCAACGTCGCCGCCGACTCGGCGATGACGACGAAGAATTCACGGAAGCTGCTACCCACGTCGCTACTTCCTCTCCGCCCGATGAACGCCGCCCCTCCACGAAGGACTATCTAATACCTTAGGCTCCCACAGCTCGGCGGATCGTGTTCGCGTGCTAGTATGCTACTTCGCTGCTATGCAAGTAATCCCCGCCCTCGACCTCCTCGGCGAGGACGCCGTTCGCCTCGAACAGGGCGACTACGACCGCGTCCTCTTCCGTCAGCCATTGGAGTCCTTCATGTCGCGACTGGTCGCGACGGGACCGTCACTCATTCACGTCGTGGACCTGCAAGGTGCTCGCGACGGGTCGCTGCGACCCGAGATCGTCGAACGATGTCGATCGGCCGCGCTGGGTATTCCTCTTCAGGTCTCCGGTGGGATCAGATCCGTCGAGGCGGCTCACGAGGCGCTGGATGCCGGTGCCGCGCGCGTCGTGGTGGGCACGGCGCTGTGGACAGACGACAAGTCGCTGCACTCCTTTGTCGACGCATTAGGTGACCAACTCGTGGCCGCACTGGATATCAAAGACGGCCGACTCGGCGTTCGGGGCTGGACCGATTTATCGGAGGTCACCCTGGAGGACGCACTTGAGCGATGCCGTAGCGCGGGCGTCGTTCGCCTCCACGTCACCGCAATCGAGCGCGACGGGACGATGCGGGGACCGGACCTCGAGCTCTACAAGGTCGCGTGCGCCAGTGGCATCGCGGTCGTCGCGGCTGGCGGGGTACGAAATGACGCGGACGTTGAGTCACTCGCACGACTGGGGTGCGAAGCGGCGGTCATGGGCGTTGGCTACCTAGCGCGCCTCGGTCTCTAGGCGACGAGGACGTGAAGGACATCGCCGAACTGGGCAACATTTGGTCGCCGGCAGCGGTCCAGATCGCTCCCAGCGAGTTGCCAACGTAGGATCTGGATGTGGCTGTGCGACGAGAGTTGCTTCGGGGTCTCCAGCGGCTCGACGCCACGACCACTGTCTTGCAACGTGCTCGTCTGGCCAATCCGCTCTCTGGGATGTGGGAAGCTTCCGACCTGCAGTGGTGGTGGCGTCGCTCTCGCGTCACGGACGACCTCGCGCTGCCGGTCTGGTTCGACGAGTTCGGGCCCGTGGCCGCGGCAGGTCTGACCGCTTGGGAAGAGACCTGGCAAGCGGACGTCTTCGTCGCCCCCTCGATCGTCAATGAGCAAGAAGTCTGGGTGGCGACGTTAGAGGCCGCCGCCGGACATGGGGGCGGCGCGCTCGAAGTACTCCTGAGCGAAAACGACACGACGCTCGTCGAGCTCGTCATCGGGAGTGGCTTTGTCACGGAGGACCACGACGTATCGGGCACCGCCTGGATGGACGCCACTGCACTCCCCCTCGTCACAACGGTCGATGGCTTCTCAATCGTCAATCGCGCGGCGCCGTCGGGTCGTCCTCATCCGATGACTGCTCGAAATGGGGAACTCGTCGAACAAAGACTGAGCCAGTGCTCGTTGTACGACCCGACATTCGATCTGTCTGTTGAAGATTGGGACGGAGCTCTCGCTGGCTATGCGTTGTTCTGGTTCGACCCGATAACGCTCGTCGGACAACTCGAGCCGATGCGCGTACTGGATGGCTACCAAAGACGTGGCATCGCGCGAATGTTGTTGTCGAACGGCCTCGACCTACTCGCCCGTAAGGGTGCTCGACGTTTAAAAGTTGGCTTCAGTTCGGCGACCGCCCGTCACCTCTACCTCAGTTCCGGCTTCGTCCAATCGTCGGTCGATCGACACTTCACCCGGTCTGCGCAATAAATGCGGTGCGGGTACGGACGCACTTCAGGCAGCACATAGTGCCGACACTCGTCAGTTATACAAAGCCGCGCTTAAGGTTTCGACTCAAGACGACAAGGGCCAGTGGCATTCATATCGCTTCAGGTCCCGATGCGCGCCGAACTCTCTATCGCGAGTAACCCTGCCGGTGAAGAAAGGTCTCCAGGACGCTGACGTAGTGCTCGCCGTGGGGTTCAAACGAACCCAATGCGCTGTTGAGGTGTCCCTCGGCTGCCTCACGCTGCAAGAACTGCTGAGCGATGGCCGCCCTTCCGAGCATGTCTTCGTCGGCGACCCAGGCCGCGACGACGCCGACGGTGTCGCTGTAGTGCGACGCCGCATCGGCTCGGAATGCGTGAATCCACTGGTCGGCGTCCTTGGCAATGAGCTGGGGGAACTTGCGGGTCACGTTGTGGAAGGTGCCGCCACTAAACGCGAGGATCTCTATCGGCATGCCGGATGCGGCGTAGTCGGTGAACTTGTACGCGAAGGCGTCATTCGCGCTCACAAAGACGTCGCTGCCGTCCACCCCAATCGGCATCAACCGGACCCCGGGATCACCGAAGTCGTGCTCCACTTCCTCAAAGCGCTTCGACGGGTTCTGCGGCACGTACACCTGTTCAATCGTGCAGCAGTGAGCGCCCCCGCTGTAGAGAGAGAGGACCACGTCACGGTTCTCACTTGATCCCAGGCGGGCGAAACGGATGACCGAGGCGCGCGAGGGATACGAGTTCGGCCCACACGCGCCGCCGCACCACTTCGAGCGCACTGGCTGTTGATCGACAATCCGCCCCGAGCGCCGTACCACCAGCGTGACGTCGCGAAACTTCGGAAACGTACCCGCGAAACTCGCCGTGGCAGTCTCCGCCCCCGATTTCGCGCTGAAGGACGCGGCACCTGCGAACGACGTCCAGCCAAGCGACGAGACAAGGATGGCCCCCATCGCCACCGCACCGGCTCCTCGCCATCGTCGTTTCCACATCTGCGCACCGTCTTTCAACTTGATCGCGTCTGAAGAATAGAGACTCGCGGACGACGAATTTGCCACGTTGGATGTCAATCTCTTGAAGACTGTGTCGAATTCGACGCGAATGCCGAGACGCGGTGGCGAATTGAGGACTTTGTACCCTAGGTGAGGGACCTTTCTTCCCTAGGAGCGCGCATCGCGCGGGGTGCACACTGACTTTGAGGTCTTGATAAGCGAGACCAGAAAGCAGGTTGCCCATGGCAAGCCTTCTCGGACTCGTCGGTGATCCTTCAAAGGTCGCCACGCCGCGTCCCCTGTACCGATTACAACGCTCGAAGTACGCCGCGCTCGTGTGGACCGCGATGCGTGTGTGGTTGGGGATCATGTGGCTCCAGGCTGGTATCTCCAAGTTGTGGGGTGCCGAGAGCACCGCGTTTCTGCACGGTGCCGGCGTCAAGGGTTTCGCGTCGCACGGCGTACCGGCCTACAGCTGGTGGGGTAGTTTCCTCCACAGTTTCGTCGTACCGAACGCCGGCTGGATCGGAGTCCTCGTTGCCGTGGCGGAGTTCGCAATCGGCGCTGGCCTCGTGGTTGGCTTCTTAACGCCGATTGCGTCGATCGCCAGTCTCGCGCTGCTGTTCACCTACGTCATGTCGGGCACGGCGAGCGTGACCGCGTTCTACGCCCTCTTCGCAGTCGTCCTCCTTGTCATGTGGCGCACGTCGAGCTGGATCGGTGTGGACGGACTTATTTCGGGTTACCGTCAGCGTCGCGCAACTGCGCGATTTACGAGTGGTGTGAACCGCTCCGTCGACGCAACGTCGACCATCATCGAATCGGACGCGGGCTCCATCGAGCACACGCCGATCGAGACGTCGAGTGACGTACCGGTTCTATCGGCACGGTAGGGCCCTCGACGCGCGAAGCGTCGTGATGGGGTTCACCACGACGGCTTTTACCAACTGCCACCCGGGCGATTCGCCCGGGTGGTCGGCGTTGTGGTCGGCTTCAGATCTTCTTGCGCGACAAGATGATGCTCAAGAGCGCAAAACCAATACCGACCATGAAGATGAACGTGCCGAAGACGAAGACCTGCGGGGGAATGCCCACGCGAGTCGCCCCGTAGACCCAGACGGGAAATGGTGGTGCGGTGCCACTGACGAAGTTCGACGTGACGAAGTCATCGATGGAGAGCGCAAAGGCCATCAGCGCACCCGCCAGCACGCCCGGCATGATCAGTGGCAAGGTCACCAAGCGGAACGTCGTGAGCGGATTCGCGCCCAAGTCGTAGGCGGCTTCTTCTAACGACCGGTCAAATCCCGCGAGGCGTGCTCGCACGGTGACGGTGACGTACGCGATGGAGAACATGACGTGGGCCAGGACGAGCGTTAGGAAGCCCCTGGCCACGTTGAAGGTCACGAAGAGACCCAGCAACGAGGCGCCCATCACAATCTCTGGTGCGGCGATGTTCAAAAACAGCACCTGTTCGACCGCGACCTTTCCGCGGAATTTGTTGGAACGGTAGCGCACCAGCGCGATCGCGAGCAGGGTCCCGAGCACGGTGGCGATCGCCGTCGAGACCAGGGCTAGGCGAATGGAGAGCCAGAACGACGAGGTCAGACCCGGCACGTTGCTCCACTGTCGGTACCACTGGGTCGTGAAACCGTTCCATGAGAAACTGACCTGCTGCAGTCCACCGACGACCCGGTTGAAGCTGTAGATGATCATCAGCGCAATGGGAAAGACCAGGTAGGCGATCACCAACCAGGAATACGTCGGCAGCACGAAGCGACCGAGTTTTCTTCGACGCCGTGCGGGACGCTCGGGCGGCGGGGTTGGCAGCGTGTCGGGTCGGTCCTGGACGCTCATAAGTACTCGTTGATCGTGCTGGTACCGAGGAGTCGCGCGTACAGCCATATACCTAAGAGAGATACCGCGAGCAACACGACCGAGAGCGACGCCCCGCCGGCGTAGTCGAAGTTCACGAGAAAGGAGTTCTGGATGACCGTGCCGATCATGGTGTTGGAGACCCCGCCGAGGATCTCTTGATTGAGGTAGTCGCCGAAAGCCGGGATAAAGGTCAACAAAAACGCCGCGAAGATGCCGGGCATCGCCAAGGGCAGGATCACCCGGCGAAAGGCCGAGGTGCGATTGGCGTAGAGATCGTGGGCGGCGTCGAGCACGCGTCGATCGATGCGCTCAATGGCGACGTAGAGCGGCAGGGCGGTGAAGGGCAGGTAGTTATAGGCCAGTCCCGAGATCACGGCGTAGCTCGTGCCGAGTACGTGAAAGCCCGAGGGCACGAGGTGGTGATGGGTGAGGAAGGTCAACACGATGCCGTTGTTCGAGAGGATGAACTCCCAGACAATGGTTCGAATTACGAAGGAGACAAAGAACGGCACGAGCAGCATGATCAAAAAGAAGTTCTTGCGATGTCCTCCGTAAAAGGCGATCCAGTACGCGATGGGAAAGGCGATCACCAGGTCGATCACCGTCGCCGCCGCGGCGAAGAGCAGACTCGTGATGAACTGCTGATGGTACAAACTGACCTGACTGGGGAGTTCCCCCCAACTCCAAGTCATGGTGCACAGACCCGTCGCCGGGCTACAGGTCTCCAAGGACTGGACGAGCATGACCCCGAGGGGCACGATGAAGAGCAGGACGAGCCACAGTCCAGCGGGCAAGCTCAGCAGATACGGCGCGAGCCGCTTACCCCAGCCCCCTGGACGCCGGGGGGTTACGCGCCTTGGATGATCGGTAAGAACAGATTCGTCCACGCCGTGATCTCGTCCTGGTTCTTGAAGGGGTAGTACGGCAGCGACGCCTTGATGCGCGCAGCGTCGGGGAAGACGTCGAGCGAGTCGGCCGTGACCGAGGTGGGGAGCTGAATCTCGGCGTCCATGGCTTTGAGGGCCGCTTTGTTCCAGCCGGTCGGGTGGAGCAACTGCGCCTTGGCGTCGGGCACGGGACAGATGTAGTCGTTGTAGTACTCGACCACCGACTGCGTGATGGGACTGTAGAAGTAGTCCATGCAGGTGAGTGCGTCGAGGGGATTGGCCGCGTGCAGCGGGATGATCATGTTGTCCGTCCAGATCATGATGCCCTCCTTGGGGACCATGAGCACCAAGTCTTGGTACTTCGAGTTCAAGTTGGCCTGGAAGATGTCGCCCGAATAGCACTGGGAGATCACGACGTCGCCATTCTTCAAGTGCTGGATGTAACTCTGGTCGTAGTAGGCGGCCACGATGCCGTCGCTCTTTTGCTGTTGCAGCTTCGTCGCCGCCTTGGCCCAGTCGGACTCGGTCGATTTGGCCGGCTCGATGCCGAGCGCCAGGAGGCCCACGCTGCCGAGTTCGAATGGGTCGTCCAGCATCCCTACCTTGCCGGCGTACTTCTTATCGAAGAGCAACTGCACGCTGTCGCCGGGATCTTTCACGACACTCGAGTTGTACCCCACTGAGGTCCAACCGGACTGCCAAGCCATCGTGTACTTATTGCCCGGGTCGAAGGGCGGATTCACCACCAAAGGACCGGCGTACTTCTCGAAGTTCGGGGTCAACGCATGGTCGAGCGGCACCAACCAACCGAGCTGGATGAGGTAACCCAACTCGGGGTTGTTATTGGTCATCACCATGATGTCGTAGCCGGTCGCCTGTCCGGCTTCGAGTGAGGGGCGGATCTTCGCGTAGAACGACGCGTTGTCCTCGATGACTTCTTCGTAGTTCACTTTGATGCCGGTGGTCGCGGTGAAGTGGTCGAGCGTGGGGTGTTTGCCGTTGAGTACGTCGATGTAATAGGGCCAGTTGGCGAAGTTGACCTCATGGTGGAGCTTCTCTTTCTTCCACCACTTCTTGGTCCCGACTCCCGCGTTGGCAAGTCCACTCGCGCCCGCTTCGGCCGCGCTCGACGCGAGCCACGCCGCGGACGCGACGCTCGCCCCCGCACCGAGGGCCTGACGCCGTGAGAGACGCCGCTGGGTCAGCCCCCGCCAAAACGACGGGTCAATCCCGGTGCCGTTGGCCTTCTGCTCTGCTGCTCCCATGGGTCACTCCTCATCATTCGTCGACTCTTCGTCGCTGGACCTCACCATTGGCACCACCGCAAAGGTGTGCTCAATGGGCCAGGTCAACACGACGTCGTCGCCGCTGCGCGGCGCCAACTCCTGTCCGATGTTCTGGGCGTAGACCGTGAGCTCGGTGCCCGAGACCGAGTCGACTAAGTACTGATTACCGACTCCGGTGAAGGTCGACACGCGCACGCGACCGCGCAGCGCGTTGTGGCCCGCCGACACGCTGGTGCCGGCGACGCCGATCGAAATCTTCTCGGGCCGCACGCCGACCTTCACGCTCGTGGTGCCCTCGAGTGCCGGGACACGTTCCTTCGGCACCGACAACGTGGAGCCGTCAACGAGCGTCACGCTCGAGAGGACTCCACTCGAGCCCGTGACGCTCCCGCCGAGGAGGTTCGAGGCACCGAGGAACGTGGCGACGAATTCCGTCGAAGGGCTGTCGTAGACGTCTCGCGGCGACCCGATCCCTTCGATCTTCCCGCTGCGCATCACCGCGAGTCGGTCCGACATGGTCATCGCTTCTTCCTGGTCGTGGGTCACGTAGAGGAACGTGATGCCGACCTGGGACTGAATGCGCTTGAGTTCGATCTGCATCTGTCGACGGAGTTTCGCGTCCAGGGCCGACATCGGCTCGTCGAGCAACAACAACGTGGGTTCATTCACGAGCGCTCGCGCGAGGGCGACGCGTTGTTGTTGACCGCCCGAGAGCTGGGAGGCCTTGCGTTTCTCGTAGTGCGGCAGGTCTACGATCTCGAGCATCGAACCGACCCGCCGAGCGACCTCGACCTTGGTGAGTTTCTTGCGTCGAAGCCCGAAGGCCACGTTGTCAAAGACGTTGAGGTGCGGAAAGAGCGCGTAGGACTGAAAGACCGTATTGACGTCACGGTGGTACGGCGCTAAGTACGTGACGTCGCGTCCGCCCAGGAGAATCCGACCACTCGTGGGTTCCTCAAACCCACCGACCATGCGTAACGTGGTCGTCTTGCCGCAGCCCGAGGGACCCAACAGGCTGAAGAACTCACCGTCGTAGATCTCGAGGTTGAGGTCGTCGACGGCGGGCGCGTCTTCGAAGATCTTGGTGACGCCTTCTAAACAGACGACGACCGGCCGATCGGACCTGGTCATCGCGCTCACCCCAGACCTCGACTCATCGGTCGTGTCGAGAGAACCACTCATCTCGAGAAGACTAGCCCTGTCACTGTTTTCGCTTTGCTCGGGCGGACGCGCCGTCACCTTAAGGTCGATAGGTGGCCAAACTCAACCTCGAAGCGCGCGTACGCGCAATCTGTCTCGCTTTGCCAGAAGTCGAAGAGCGCACCAGTCATGGGGCACCCGCGTTTTTCGCGGGTCGCCAGTTCGTGACGCTCTGGCCCGATGGTCACCACGATCACGAGTTCGCGCACCTGTGGTGCGCGGCGCCACCGGGCATGCAGGCTCAACTCATTGCCGCCGCGCCCGAGCGAATATTCCGTCCGCCCTACGTGGGCGCGAGGGGCTGGATCGGCGTGCGTCTCGACGGCGACGTCGACGTCGAGGAGATCGAGATGTTTATTGACGACGCGTATCGCTGCGTGGCGACCTCGCGCCAAATCGCACTCTTGGACCAGACGAAGCGTTAGTTTGTCGCCGGCAGCTGGGCGCACGCGGCACAGCGACCGAGCACCGCGAAGTGTCGAGGATCAATCGCGAAGTTGTATTTCTTCGACGCCGCGTCCATGAGTTCGGCGAAGAACTCCTCGGGAGCTTCCACGGCCGCGTCGCAGAACTCACACACGAGGTGCCCGTGGGTCTCACTCGCCAAGTGGTACGTAGCGGGGCCGTGACCAAGGTGCGCGTGCACCACGACGCCCAGACGCTCTAATTCATCGAGATTTCGGTAGATCGTCGAAAGGTGGACATCGGGCGCCACGAGCTGCACTTCCACGGCCAGCTCCTCGGCGGTGCGGTGGGGTCCCTCTTCAAAGAGCGCGGTCAGCAGGACCCGGCGCGACGTGGTCGCACGACCACCGCCCTCGCGGAGTCGGTCGAGCACTTCTTCGACCTGTTCGGCGTTGACGCTGTCGCCATCAACACCGGGTGTCGCACCGTCCGTTGGTAATCCCACAGTGACAGAATAACGACCTTTCTGCGACGTGGGTGTTCTTGCGTCCAGTTCGTATCTATGTCAGGATTAGGCGCACAAGTGCGCCGAAGGAGGAGTAAATGGTGAACAGCCCCACGACCAGCGACCTCCCACTCGGGGTGCACACCGCCCGAGAGCAGCGTTCGTGGCAGTAGTCGAGAGCCCCTCGGGCATGGGTCGTCTCGCCATGGTGCGCGCCGCCTTCAGCCCGGACGACTGGCGCCGGACCCGTTGGATGTTCGCATCGATATTGGCGCTACACATCATCGGCTTTGGCATCTTCATCATTTTCGTTGTCCCGGGTCACTACAAGGGTCTCGGCATCGGGGTCAGTATCCTCGCCTACACGCTCGGCTCTCGCCACGCCTTTGACGCCGACCACATCTCGGCGATCGACAACACGACACGCAAGTTAATGAACGACCGCATGGACGTCGAAGGCGCGCGTCGCCCTTTGAGCGTGGGCTACTGGTTCTCGCTCGGACACTCGACCATCGTCGTCGCGATTGGCGCCGGTCTGGTGATAGCGGAAAAGGCCGTGTACGGGGCCGTGTCGAACAACGGTTCGGGTCTGGAGAAGTTCGGTGGCGTTTTTGGCACGTTGGTGTCGGCCACGTTCCTCTTTCTCATCGCGGTGCTCAACGTCGTGATCCTTGCGGGCATCTTGAAGGTCTTTCGCTCGATGCGCGACGGCAGTTACGACGAGGAGGAGCTCGAACGACAGCTGAACAACCGCGGACTCATGTACCGGTTCTTTGGACGATGGATGAAGTCCATCACCAAGGAGTGGCAGATGTACCCCGTGGGCGTCGTCTTCGGCATGGGTTTTGACACCGCAACCGAGGTGGCGCTCTTAGCCACGACGGCGCTGCTCGCGGCGAAAGCGCTGCCCTGGTACTCGATCATGTGTCTGCCAATCCTCTTCACCGCCGGCATGGCGCTCCTCGACACGTTGGACGGTTGCTTCATGAACTTCGCGTACGGGTGGGCGTTCTTCAATCCGGTGCGAAAGATTTACTACAACCTCGCGATCACCGGGCTGTCGATCGCGATCTGCGTCCTCGTCGGCGCCATTGAAGTGCTGGGGCTCTTGCCCACGGAACTGCACTGGAAGGGCTCGTTCTGGCACTTCATGGAGCACTTCAATATCAACGTCGCGGGTTACGTGATCGTGGGACTGTTCATCGTGACCTGGGGGGCGGCGATGCTGCTCTGGCGTTACGGACATATCGAAGAAAAATGGGGCGCCAACCTCAAGGTCATCGAGACTGACATCGAACGCGCCGCTGACGGCGTGTTCGCGCCCATCGCCGACCTCTAAACCCACGAGCCAGTTGCGGACCTGGTCCGCTCCAGACTGCCGGATTCCGTGGATGGCGTGCGTCGCGTACTACCTGATAAAGGGACTCTTCAATTCTGGACGCCAACTTGACTTCATTTAGCATCAAAATAACTTGCTTTTGATATCAAAGTGATGCTATTATGGAGCCATGTTGATATCAGACTTTGTCGAAAGCATTCGAGATGACTTCCGGAACCTCGCCGAATTGGCCGGGCCGGAGACGGCCTCGATCGTCGAACGTCTGGGTGCCGCGGTCGAACCAGCCCTCCAGAAGCATTTTCTCGACGCCCTCAACGAACTCGTTCAGGAGTTCAACGTACGTGACGGGGCCCCGCTCCAGGTGATCTTCGAGGGCGAAGAGGTCCACCTCGCTCGCCTGGTACCCGTGAGCTCGGACGAAGGAGCCTCGACGAGTGACTACTCCGCTCGAATCGCGCTGCGCCTCAGCGAAGACCTCAAAGACAGCATCGAACACCTCGCGACCGACGTGGGTTCCTCCGTGAACTCATGGATCGTGCGTTCGCTCGAACGAACGGTCCGTAGCGACCCTTCGGGTTCGCCCGTCGTGGGCAAACGACAACTGCGCGGCAAGGGCCGCGCCTAAGGAGATCGTCATGCACTACTTCACACCCTCTCGCGCCTCGCGCACTTCTTACGCCCAAACTCGTCGCGACACGTTGAACTTCGAAGCGTGCGGCGCTGAAGCCTCCGTTGACGAGATCTCCACGCCGGTGACGTTGGCACCGGTCATTGCATTCCCCACCGCGACGCGCTCGTGGATCACCGTGAACATTCATCGAAAGGACAGCACTATGACTAGCTCCCACCACGAAACCGACGGCACGGTCGGCGAGCGATCGGGCGCCAGCGACCCGCACCTGGAGCGTCGCTTGTCCTTCGCCGCGACGTCGCCACTGCACGCGCTCGTCGCCACCCACAGCGGCGACGTCGTCGTGCGCGCGACTGACTCGAATGACGTCCTCGTCACCCTGCGCGCGTCATCGCCGAAATACTCCTACCTGCTCGAGACGGCCGACGTGATCTTCGATGCGCCGAACAACACGCTGACGATTCGAACGCTCCCCACAGGCCTCTCCGCGTCGAAGCGAGGGCTTCGGGTTGGGCCCGCGCGGTCGTGGTTTGACTTTGGTGCTTCGGACGTCGATGTAGTGGTGGAGGTCCCTCGTGGCACGTCCCTCGACGTGACGACCGTGTCGGGTGACACGTCACTCTTCGGCCCACTAGGCGTAGTTGGCGTCAAGAGTGTCTCCGGTGACGTCATCGCCCGCGACACCTCCGACGCGCTCGAGGTTCAAACTGCCTCGGGCGACGTCAAGTCGGGTCACGTCCTCACGACCCTCAAGTGCAAGAGCGCCTCGGGCAATGTGGTCTGTCAGGGGGCCGCCGCCCACACCGAGATCTACAGCGCTTCGGGCGACGTGCTGCTTTCGGCCGACCAGCCTGGCAGCATTGTCGTGCGCAACGTCTCGGGCGACGTCATCGTCCGAGTCGCTCGTGGACTAGCCGTCGACATCAGCGGTAACACCGTCTCGGGTTCGATGGGGACCGACATTGACCTTGAAGGCGATGGCGACGTCGCCAGCGACGAGGAGACCATCGTCATCAAAGTCACCACCGTCTCGGGTGACATTCGCATCGACAAGGCTTCGTAGGCCGCAACGCGACGTCACCGGCTCAGTGCCCGTGAAGAGGAAACTCCAGTACCACGGTGAGCCCACCGCCGGGCGTGTCCTCGAAGCGAAACTCTCCCCCGAGCAGTCGGACGAAGTTCGTCGCGACGGTGAGCCCGAGGTCCATCCCCCGGCGTTCCCGATTGAATCGCACGTTCGGATCGAGGATCTCGTCACGACGGGCCTCGCTCATCCCCGGGCCCCGATCGATAACGAGTAACTCGACACTCTTCTCGGTGACGCCCGCGGTTATCCGCACTGGTTCGAAGGATGGCCCGAACTGAATGGCGTTAGCCACCACGATGGCGATGGCCCGAGCGGCCATTGATCGGTCGGTCGTGAAGGAGGGAAGGTTGGTGGCGACGTCCAGGTCCAGTCGCCGTCCCCCAGTACGCACGTGTGAGAGCGCGTCGCGCACGACGACGTCGACCGACGTCGCCGAGAGTTCCGGGGTCACGTCACCAATCTCTAATCGACCTACGTCGATGACGTTCTCGATGAGGCGCGCCAGTCGCTGCACCTCGGCGTCGACCGCATCGAGGCGTTCGCGCTGTACGCGCACCGGCGCCGTCGTGGCGCCGTCGACGAGCGCCGCGACCTTGAGTTGAATTGAAGTGAGGGGCTCGTGCAGGTCGCGCGCGAGTGCACGCAACAACCCGGACCTCGTCGCTTCTGACTCGGCGATCGCCCGGAGCTGCTCGGCGTCGTGCACGCTGCTCAAGACACGAAACCCCGCCGCGATTCGACTGGCGAAGGCGCCGATGAGTTCGCGGTCCTCCGCGTTGAGCGATACGCCTTCGAGGATCAACGCGTGGTCGTCGTCTATGGCGAAGCGTGTCGCGCCCGTTGGCTCAATCGGTGCTTCCCCGCTCACCACGTCGGTCCGCCACGCGTCGTCACTGCGTGCCAGAATCGCGACACTCGACGCGTCAAAGACCGAGCGAAGTGAGTCGAGCAGCGGCACGAGGTCATCGTTCGATGTTCCGACCGAGACCACCACCTTGGCCAAGACCTGCGCCTCCGCTCGGGCCCGCTCGGCTTCGTAGGAACGTCGGGTGAAGCGGCCCACCACCACGCTGGCCCCCACGGCGAAGACGAGGAAGGCGACCAGCGACACGAGGTCGTCAGGTCGTGAGACGGTGAAGGTGTGGAAGGGTTTGACGAAGTAGTAGTTCTCCAACGCGAAGGCCACTATCGCCGCTACGACACCAACCAGGGCGCCGCCCCAGATAGTTAGGCCCAAGACGAGCACCAGGTAGACCAGAAACTCCGTCGAGATCGACAAGCTGGAGCGCGCGCTCGTGAGGATCAGTGTTAACAGCGGCATCGACAACGCCGCGACCACGAAGCCGAGGACCTGTCGTTGCCACGAGAATCGCCGACTCCGTCGTCGTTGCGCCACGTGCGCCGGACGTTCCGCGCCGACGGCGATCACGTGGACGTCGAGCTCCTGGGTGTGTTGCAACACTCGTTCGACGACTCCGCCGAAGGGTCGGCGAGCGCTCCGCGGTCGACTCGCACCGAGCACGATCTGCGTGCCCCGCTCGGAGCGGGCGAAGCCGACGATCGCCGAGGCGGTATCGTCATCGACGAGTTCCTGGAACTTTCCTTCGAACTCGGTCACCAACGTTCGAGCGAGCGAGGTGTCGAGGTCGGCCCTATGTACCCCGTCGGCACTCGTGACGTGCACGGCGATGATCTCGGCCCCGGTGCGCGATGCGATGCGCGCCGCGCGCCGAAGGAGGACCTCGTCCACGGGACTGCCGCTCACCCCGACGATGAGACGCTCGCGAGTCTCCCAGGTCTGGGCGATGTCGTGCTCGTCCTGATAACGCTGAATGGCGTCTTCGACCCGGTCGGCCAGCCAGAGGAGCGCCAACTCACGCAGTGCGGAGAGGTTGCCCACTCGGAAGTAGTTGGACAGCGACGCGTCAATCTTGTCGGCGGCGTAGATGTTGCCGTGCGCCATTCGCCGGCGCAGCGCCTCGGGTGTGACGTCGACGATCTCAATCTGGTCGGCGCGGCGCACAACCGCGTCCGGCACGGTCTCTTGCTGGGTGATGCCCGTGATCTTCTCGACGACATCATTGACGGACTCGAGGTGCTGGATGTTGACCGTCGTGATGACGTCGATCCCCGCGTCCAAGAGCGCCTCGACGTCTTGCCAACGCTTCTCGTTCGTGCTCCCGGGGACGTTGGTGTGGGCGAGTTCATCGACCAACGCGACGTCTGGCCGTCGGCGAAGAATCGCGTCGACGTCCATCTCGTCGAGCAGCGCGCCGCGGTACTCGCGCGTCACGCGTGGCACAATCTCGAGGTCGCGAATCTGAGAATCGGTGTTGGGCCGATGGTGGGTCTCCACGTAGCCAATCACCACGTCGGTCCCACGTTCACGTCGGCGGTACCCCTCGTCGAGCATCCGGTAGGTCTTGCCGACCCCCGGCGCCGAACCCAAATAGACGCGGAACTGCCCCCGGGCCACTAGAGCGACCTCACGTCGCACACCGCGCGAACGCGGTGTCGCACATATCGCAGCGCCGCCTCATGCGCTGCGACGTTCGTGATCGAGCGCCGCGGCCGCCAAGGTCGCGAGCGACACCGCCACGCTGAGCCGTTCGACCGAGACCGCGGCACCGGGCGTCGGCGTGATGACGAATCGACCCAAGACCCTCCCGCGCCACTCCGCGAGAATCTCGGCCTCGGGTCCAGGGATGCCAATCTCGCCGGCGGGCCAGGCGAGACCGACGTGATCGACCACGCCGTTGGCGAGCACGCGCGCGAGTGGCGGGTCCGTTCCGAGCCGCTCGAAGCGACACGCTCGTAGATCCAACAACTCAACCAGCGACGTCGAGACGAATTCGATGATCTGGGGACTGGGGGTGGGACCGGCCGCGAGGTCGCTCAATGATTGGAACGTCTCGACGTACCCAAACCCCTCACTGGAGGTTCGGGCGTGACGACGGCTCCTCGCCGCGAGTTCGGTCACGAGCACGCCGACGAGGACGATCGCCACGGTCGTCTCGACGTCCGGTCGGTGGCTGATGGCGAAGCGGTCGTAAGGCCTCGTCAAGAAGAAATCGAACCACAGCGCCGACGCGAGGCTGGCCACGTAGCCCGCACGACGCCCCCCCGTCACGGCGAGCGCGACCACCGAGGCGACCAGTACCAGCGCCGCGGCGGTGTCGGCGAAGGAGCCACGAAAGGGTGAGAGCACCGCGGCGATGACGAGGGGACCGACGAGGGCGAGAGCGAGCGTGAGGGAGCGCTGGGCCCGTCGTAACAGTGTCAACACTTCGGTCCGCTTCTCTTCATTGTCTCCCCTACTTCAGTTTGGCGAGTCCCTCGTTGAGTTGCAGCACGTCGATGTACTGGGCCCCCAGGAAGCCCCACTGGGCGGGGTGGGTCTGCGAAGTGATCAACGTCCGCAGCTTCGCTGGCGAGATCCCGGTGGCCTTGGTGACCATGGGAATCTCGGCGAGGGCGTCAGCTTGCGAGATGTCCGGGTCGTAGCCACTGGCCGAGGTCGTGACGAGGTCCGGGGTCGGGTTGACGCCCCGGGCGTGCCAGTACTTCACCAACTCAATGGTGTACTTCTTTAAGAGAGCGGAGCGAGGTCCCAGGTTCGTCGCACCGGACTCGCCCGCGACGCCGTTCAGGGTCAAGGGGTCGTCGCCGGGGTGCTCGGCGGGGTTCAACGTTGCGCTGGAGTAGGGACCGAGGTCGTCGGGGCGGCCCTGGAAGACGCAACTGCCGAGTGGGTGGCCCGGGCACTTGGTGAAGTTCCAGGGCTGGCCAATCAGCGTCGAACCGTTGGACGTGAGTGAACCGTCGGCTTGTTGCTTGAAGACGAGCTGCGCGACGCCGGTGCCAGCGAAGGCGTAGACGAAGCCGAAGAACACGAGGCAGATCAGCGCCATGACGAAGGATCGGCGGAGGTTGATGAGCATGAGCAGTCTCTCTTAGTAGGCGTGGAGGGCCACGAGGATGAGGTCGATGAGCTTGATGAAGATGAAGGGCACGATGATTCCCCCGACGCCGTAGATCAACACGTTGCGCCGAAGGATCACCGACGATTTGGACGCCCGAAACTTCACTCCTCGAAGGGCCAAGGGAATCAGAGCGATGATCACCAGTGCGTTGAAGATGACCGCCGAGAGCACGGCACTTTGGGGACTGTGGAGGTGCATGACGTTGAGGGCGCCGAGCGGCTTATCGTGCAGTCCGTAGGCGAACACGAAGAGCGCCGGGATGATCGCAAAGTACTTGGCCACGTCGTTCGCGATGGAAAACGTCGTCAAGGAGCCTCGCGTGATGAGGAGCTGCTTGCCAATCTCAACGATGTCGATGAGTTTGGTCGGGTTCGAGTCGAGGTCAACCATGTTGCCGGCCTCTTTGGCGGCCGTGGTCCCGGTGTTCATCGCGACCCCGACGTCGGCCTGCGCGAGCGCGGGCGCGTCGTTCGTGCCGTCGCCGGTCATGGCGACGAGTTTGCCGCCTTCTTGCTCCTGTTTGATGAGCGCCATCTTCGCCTCGGGGGTCGCTTCCGCTAAGAAGTCGTCGACACCGGCTTCTTGGGCGATCGCCGCGGCGGTCAAGGGGTTGTCACCGGTGATCATCACGGTGCGGATGCCCATCTGACGCATCTCTTCGAACTTCTCGCGGATACCCTGCTTAACGACGTCCTTCAGTTCGATGACCCCGACGATGTCCGGGCCGTCCGAGACGACTAGCGGCGTCGAACCGGCGCGTGAGACGCGCTCGACGATGGCGTCTAAGTCGGCGGGAATGGAGCCACCGTGTTCGCTGGCCCAGCGCTTCACCGAGTCGCCGGCGCCCTTTCGGATCTGGCGCGAACCAATATCGAGTCCCGACATGCGCGTCGTGGCGGTGAAGGGGATGAACGCGTGGTCCCCCTCGAGTTGACGCTCGCGAATGTCGAAGAGCTGCTTCGCCAACACCACGACGGAGCGGCCCTCGGGTGTCTCGTCGGCCAGTGAGGCCAACTGCGCGACGTCGGCGACTTCTTGCTCGCTGTGGGTGCCGACCGGGAAGAAGTTCGCGGCCATGCGGTTACCCAGCGTGATGGTACCGGTCTTGTCCAACAACAAGGTCTGCACGTCACCGGCCGCTTCGACGGCGCGTCCACTCATCGCGAGCACGTTGCGCTGGACGAGACGGTCCATGCCCGCGATACCGATCGCCGAGAGCAGCGCACCGATCGTCGTTGGAATGAGACAGACCAGCAACGCCACGAGGACGACGACCGAGATGGACGCGCCACCAAAGTTGCCAAACGGCACCAGCGTCACCACGACCGGGATGAAGATGATCGTCAGGACCGCCAGCAGGATCGTCAGGGCGATCTCGTTCGGCGTCTTCTGTCGGTTCGCACCCTCGACGAGCGTGATCATGCGGTCAATAAAGGTGTGGCCTCGTTCGGCCGTGATGCGCACGACGATGCGGTCAGAGAGCACCTTGGTGCCGCCGGTCACCGCGGAACGGTCGCCACCGGACTCACGAATCACCGGCGCTGATTCGCCCGTGATCGCGGACTCGTCCACCGAAGCGATGCCTTCGATGATCTCGCCGTCGGAGGGTATGACGTCGCCGGCCTCGCACACGACGAGGTCGCCCTTGCCGAGGTCTGCTGCGGGTACCAACTCCTCGGTCCCGTCCGCCTTCAAACGTCGGGCCTCCGTCTCCGAGCGCATTTTGCGCAACGTGTCGGCTTGCGCCTTGCCCCGCCCCTCGGCCATCGCCTCGGCGAAGTTGGCAAAGATCACCGTCAAGACGAGCCATATGGTGATGGACCAGGCGAACTTGCCCGGGTGCGCGCACGCCTCGACGAAGGTGATGACTGATCCCACGAGCACGACGAACATCACCGGGTTCTTCACCTGGATCCTCGGGTCGAGTTTGCGCACGGAGTCCTTGAGGGCCTGGCGCAGGATGGGACCGTCGAAGAGTCCGCGGGCTTGTGCCACGCCGTGCGCGTCTGAGGGACCGGTCGTTGGTTGGTTGAGGACGGTAGTCATTAGAAGAACCTCATGTGCGCTAGTTGCTCGACGATGGGACCAAGGGCGATAGCCGGGAAGAACGTCAGTCCGCCAATGATCAAGATGACACCGATGGTCAGGCCCGCGAACATGCCGTTGTCGGTGCGGAAGGTCCCGAGGGACTCCGGCACGACGTCCTTGGCGGCCAACGAGCCACCCAGCGCGAGGGCCGGAATGATGATGCCGAAGCGTCCAATCAACATGTCGATCGCGCCGATGACGTTGTAGAAGGGCGTGTTGCCCGTGATCCCGCCCATGGCCGAACCGTTGTTGTTGCCCTGGGAGGTGATGGCGTAGAGGATCTCGCTAAAGCCGTGCGGCCCCTTATTCAGTGGACCCGCGCGGCCTTGCACGAGAGAGACCGCGATGCCGGTGATCATCAAGACGACCAGTGGCATCACCAGGGACCCGAGCCCCGCGAGTTTGATCTCCCTCGCTTGGATCTTCTTGCCGAGATACTCAGGCGTTCTCCCAATCATCAGACCGCCAATGAAGACCGCGATCACCGCGTAGATAAGGAGGGTGTAGAGCCCGCTGCCCGTGCCGCCCGGGGTGACTTCGCCCATCATCATTCCCGTCAAGAGGCCAAGGTCCCCCACGGGCGTGAATGAGTCGTAGGCCGCATCGGCCGAGCCCGTCGACGTGCTGGTCGAGGAGACCCCGAAGAGTGCCGACGTGGTGTCGCCGAAGCGCGTCTCCTTGCCCTCGGTATTACCGACGGTCGAGTGAATGCCCGCGGCCGCGACCGCCGGGTTGTTCTGGTGCTCACCGAAGGTCGTGAAACCGACCCAGACGCCGAAGAGGATGACCATCACCGCCAAGAGCGTGAAGCCCTGCTTGATGCTGCCCACCATCTTGCCAAAGGTGTAGGTGAGGGCGAAGGGGATCGCGAGGAGCAAGTACATCGAGAGGAAGTTCGTCAGGCCCGTCGGGTTCTCGAATGTTGTCGCCGAGTTGGCGTTCAAGAATCCACCACCGTTGGTGCCGAGTTGTTTGATCGACTCCATGAAGCCAATCGGTCCGCGCGCGAGCGTTTGGGTCACGCCGTTCAAGACGTCGTGGATACTCGCCGTGCCGGCCAAGGTCTGCACGGCGCCCTCGCCCACGAAGATGATGCCGAAGACGAAGGCAATGGGCAGGAGGATGTAGAACATGCAGCGCGTGATGTCGACCCAGAAGTTGCCGATCGTCGGACTCTTTCGACGGGCGAAGCCGCGCACCATCGCGATGGCGACCGCGATGCCGACGGCCGGCGAGACGAACTGTTGAACCGTCAAGGCGCCGATCTGAGAGAAGTACGACATCGTCGTCTCCCCGCCGTAGTTCTGCCAGTTGGTGTTGGTCAAGAAAGAGACCGAAGTGTTAAAGCTGAGCCCCGGGCCCACCCCGTCGAAGTGCTGGGGGTTGAGGGGCAGTGAACCCTGGACGCGGATGATGACGTAAGTGAAGAGCAGCGAGACGAAGGAGAAAACGACCAGGGCGCCGGCGTAGCGCTTCCAGGTCTGCTCTTGTTCCGGACTCGTACCGAGCAGTCGGTAGATGGGTCGCTCGATGAAGCCCAGCCAGTGCACGCGACCATCGAACACTGCGGCCATGTAGGAGCCGAGGTAGCGCCACGTGAGGCCGAGGGTGACGATGAGCGCGACGATGGTGAAGAAGAAGCCCATTTAGAACTTCTCCGGTTTGAACATCGCGTAGCCGATGTAGAGGAACATGACCACCGAGATGATCACCAGGATGATCTGGGAATAACTCATACCTTGTCCAGTACTTTGATGAGCCCGAGCGACGCCAGAGCGAAGGCTAAGAAGCCGAGTATTGAGAGGAAATCTGCCATGGTTCCATCCTGGCGGGAGGTTTCTGAACAGATTCTTAACTCCCGCTCATAGCTCTTCATTTTCTCTTCATTCCCTGAGCGCATGGGCCTTGAGTGAATGCGACGATACTGAAGAGGTGCAGAGACGGCTCCTGGGTTCGTGCGTCGGCTTCGTGTTGGCCTTCGCCTTCGGCGCGTCCCTGTTACCGCTGCGCTCGCACATCAGCGTCTCGACCGCGGCCCTCGTGTTGGTCGTTCCCGTGGTCGTGGGCGCGGTGCTCGGCGGCTTCGTCGCCGGGGCGTTCAGTGTGGTGGCGGGATTCCTCGTCTATGACTACGCGTTCGTGCCGCCCTATAAGACCCTCACCGTGGGCAACGCGCAGAACTGGGCCGCGCTGGTGGTCTACGTGGTCGTCATGTTGCTCATCGCGCGCATCGTCGACGCGCTGGAACGCTCGCGCGACGACGCGCGCCGTGCCCACGAGGTGATGCGGCGCGTCTCCGAGGTCTCGGAACTCCTGGTCGGTGACCAGCCCGTCAACCGCCTCCTCGAGACCATTGTCTCGAGCGCCCAAAAGGTCTTCCAGGTTCCCGGGGTGTCGTTGCTCGAACTCGAAGACGGTCACCTCGTCGTGGTCGCCAGTGCCGGCGAGGCGCTGACGAACGACGAACTGCGTCAACTCGATCCCCATTCGGGACGACCGATTCGAGTGGGCACCACGGCCGGCTCCTCCACGGAGCTGCGCACCGTGGCGCTGGCGTCCTCGGGCCGGGCGGTGGGCATCCTCGCGATGCGCGGCGTGCCCATCGCGGCGACCGATAGCTCCCTGCTCAACACGTTCGCCAACGACGCCGCCCTCGCCCTCGAGCGAGCGCAACTGCGCGAGCAGGCCCTTCGTTCGAAGTTGCTCGAAGAAGCCGATCGGTTTCGCCGAGGCCTGCTCGGCGCCGTCTCGCACGACCTGCGCACGCCCCTCGCCACCATCAAAGTGGCGTCCTCGACACTCTCACAGCGATCGGCGACGCTCTCGATCGAGGACACCGCGGAGTTGCACCGGCTCATCGAGATCGAGTCCGACCGCCTGACGCGCTTGGTCACCAATCTCCTCGACATGACGCGCATCGAGGCGGGTGTGCTCACGCTGGACCGGGTCGACACGCCCGTGCACGACCTGGTGAAAGAGTCGCTCAACGCGATGGGGTCGACCTTGTGCGATCTGCGCGTCGATGTGGACGTGCCCGACTCCCTGCCCGACGTGCGGGTCGACCACGTCTTGATGGTCCAGACGCTCGTCAACTTGCTCGACAACGCGCAGCGCCACGCCCCGCCGCACAGCGTGATCACCGTGACGGGCGAGCGTCGGGGGGACCAGGTCGTCCTCTCGGTCGCTGATCAAGGACCCGGTGTCCCGCCGGGCGACCAGCAAACGATCTTCGATCGCTTCACCCAACTGAGCACCGGCGGTCGCGCGGGACTCGGGCTCACGATTGCCAAGACCTTCGTCGAGGCGCACGGCGAAGAGGTCTGGTACGAATCCGTACCCGACGGCGGAGCTCGTTTTGTCATCTCGCTGCCCAACGCCGCAGTACCCGGGTCCTAGTTCATGGCGCACGTCCTCGTCATCGACGACGACCCGTCACTACTGCGCGCCCTGCGACTCGGACTCGAGGCTGGTGGCCATGAGGTGTTCACCGCGATCGACGGCGAGCACGGCATCTCCCAGGTCGCCATCAAGGCCCCCGACGTCGTGGTGCTCGACATTGGGCTGCCCGACATGGACGGACTCGTCGTCGCCGAGCGGATCCGCCAGTGGAGTGACGTGCCGATCATCATCCTCTCGGCGACCGGGACCGAGAACCGAAAGATCGAGGCGCTCAACGGGGGCGCGAACGACTACGTGACCAAACCCTTCTCCATGGGCGAACTCGAGGCGCGAATCCGCGCGGTCCTGCGGGGACGAGCCGCGGAGGCCACCGTCTCGACGTCCGAGCTGACCCTGGGGTCCTTGGACCTCGACTTCGTGCACCACGAAGTACACCAGGATGGAGCGAAGGTCGAGCTCACCGCGAAGGAGTTCAACCTCTTGGGGTTCCTCGCGCGCCACGCCGGACGCACGTGCACCTACCAGATGATCCTGCAGGCGGTCTGGGGTACGGGGTACGGCGACGAAGCGCAGTACGTGCACGCCTACGTGCACCGACTGCGCCAGAAGCTCAACGACGACACGGGCCTACTCATTCAAACGAGTCCCGGTGTCGGCTACAGCCTGCAACCGGAAGTGACGACGGCGCCCTAGGGCGCGAGGTTCCGAGCGAACCGCGTTCGTCGGCGACGCGTACGCGACGTGGCGAGTTATACCGAGACGGGCGTCGGTGTGAAGGCACACGACAGGTGCTTGACCCCGTTGATGAACGTCGAGCGCAGTCGGTCGGGCTCGCCAACACTCACGATGTCGGGCAGGCGCTCAAAGAGTTGGCGAAACATGACGCCGATTTCTATGCGCGCCAACGGTGCACCCAAACAGAAGTGGGGACCGGCCGCACCGAAACCCAGGTGGGGATTGGGGCTTCGTCTCACGTCGAAGTCGTAGGGATCACCGAAGACGTCCTCGTCTCGGTTGGCGCTGTTGTAGTACAGCAACACCTTGTCACCTTCTTCGAGACCTTCACCCGCCAACTGCGTGGTCCGGGTGACCGTGCGACGCATCCACACGACGGGTGAACACCACCGCACCATCTCTTCAACCGCGGTCGGACCCACGCCCCGCGGGTCAGCTAACCAGCGTGCTCGCTGCTCGGGGTACTCGGTGAGCGCGTGCAAGCCCAGGCTCATCGTGTTGCGGGCGGTGTCGTTGCCCGCGACGACCAGGAGAATGAAGAATGAGGCAATCTCGGCCGGCGTCAGTGCTTCACCGTCGACGTTCGCGTTCACGAGGGAGGACGTCACGTCGTCAGCCGGCGTCGCGCGACGATACTCCGCCAACTCGCTCACGAGCGCGGTGAGTTCTTCCGCTTTGACCAAGAGCGACGTCAACACGTCAGTGCCCTCGGGCGTGTATTCGGGGTCACCCGCACCAACGGCCGCGTTGGTCGAGTTGACGATGACGTTCGACGCGTCAAAGACGGTCTGGTAGTCGCTCGGTGACACGCCCATGAGGTCACAGATCACCTCGAGCGGGAGTCGCGCCGCCACGTCGAGCACGAAGTCGCACTCACCGCGTTCACAGACGCGATCGATGATCGATCCGGCCAGGGTCTCGATGCGTTCTTCAATTCGTTTAATCGTGCGGGGACTGAAGGCCTGCGACACGACACGTCGCAGCAGCGCGTGACGGGGGTCATCGGTGTTGACCATCGAACCGAAGTATTCGAGTAACTCAACGGGCATGTCTTGAATGCTCGTCGCTCCCTTGGCCGAGGAGTAGATCTCGGGGTTACGACTGACCTCGACGATGTCGGCGTGGCGCGTCACCGCGCGATAACCGTTGCCCTTGGGGATGAACATGGCAATTGCCGGATCGAGGTCAGGCTCTTCGAAGAAAGCCAGTGGCCGCTCACGGCGCAGGCGCCGAAAGGCGCCGTCGCGTACGGGGTTCGGTAGTTCCCAGAAGGCAGGGTCGGAGAGATTTATCTCGTCGAGCGCGAGTAGGTCACGAGGTTCCACAGATGAAAGCGTAGTTTTTCGTGCTCGGGTCGTGAACCGATCGACGGCGTCTGGCGCGTTCAGATGTCCTTGTGACGTGCAACGAAGACGGGAATCTCCCGATCGGTCCTCGTTTGATACTCCGCGTAGGGCGGGTATGCCGCGACCGCGCGTTCCCACCACTGCACTCGCTCGTCGCCACTGACCTGGCGCACCACGACGTCGAAGGGCTCGGGGCCGTCTTGGAGCACGACGTCCTCGGGAAAGGCGCGAAGGTTGTAGTACCACACGGGGTTCTCTGGCGCCCCGCCCATGGAGGCGACGAGCGCGTACTCGCCATCGTGCTCGACGCGCATGACGGGGGTCTTGCGTACTTTGCCGCTGCGGTTCCCCCGGGTGGTGAAGATCACGATGGGCCAGCCGGTGTCACGGAGCGTGTTGGCCCGCGTCCCGCCGGAACTCTCGTACTCCTCGACTTGATCGCGGACCCACCGTGAGGGACTCGGCTCGTATTCACCGTCGATAACCATCGCACCACTCCTTCTTGATCGAGCCGGGGCGTCTCACCACAGCGCAACTCTCTGTGGGCATGGTACGGGCCGACGAAACGACCCACGTCAGTAACGAGCGCTCAGAGAAACTCACGCCGTCTCGACGGCGGTGCGGTGGCTCGCGATCAAGGCGAGGGCCCCGTCGAGGGCGCGGCGAAGCGCTTGGGGATCTCGACGCGCCTGCGAGAGGACGAGGCCGCCCTGGAGACTGGCCAGGGTCGATGCGGCGAGCCAGGCGACGTCAGATTCGCGACGCAGCTCTCCTCCGGCAACCATCGCCGCAAGTCCGTCGCGGATGTGATCTTCCCAACGATCGAACCCGGCGCTGAGCACGACACGGATGTCATCGTCACGCTCGCCGAGTTGACCGAGGAGGTTGGCAATTGGACAGCCGCCTGCAGCGCCCCGTTCCACCTGCAGCGAGACGAGGGCGTCAGTCCATCGAACCAGTCCGTCCCAGGTTCCGAGTTCGGCAAAAAGAACGCGCTGTCCGTCGAGCACCGCGTCGCTAGTGGCCACGGCGACGGCCCGCAAGAGATCGCTCTTGTCATCGAAGTAGTGGTAGATCTGACTTCGCGACGCGGTCGCTCGAGCGCCGACCTCGTCAAGGCTCGCCCCGAGAGCCCCTTTCTCTGCGACAACCG
>Ga0302267_10000653_pt1 | contig 46404 bp, 41 predicted proteins | sample III_Bog_E1_3_FD_194555 | JGI IMG/M metagenome (GOLD analysis project Ga0302267, IMG submission 194555) | Peat permafrost microbial communities from Stordalen Mire near Abisko, Sweden - III_Bog_E1_3 | ecosystem: Environmental > Terrestrial > Soil > Wetlands > Peat | place: Sweden: Abisko...
TGACATCGCATTCCCACCCATTTCCGCAAAAAACGCGGAAATGGATGGGGCACCCTGACAGTATTTAATTGCCGAATCAATAGTGCAGTGTCTCAATGATTGGATCCGTTTTCAGTGCTCCGTAGCGGACAAAAAGAGAGAACCAACATTCCCTCAGGGGCTAAAGCCCTCTTGATTTTGCAGGCTTTATGTACGGGCTGAAGCCCGTACCCTTCAAAACGGATAAACGATCATCTGTATGAGACACACCACTAGCGATCCTTGAGGACATAGCCCACCCCTCGCAAGGTGCGGATCAACGGCGGCAGACCGGCGGCATCCACTTTGCCGCGCAGCCGGTAGATGTGAACGTCAACCACGTTGGTGTCTGGCTGGATGCGCATGCCCCACACTTTGTCGAGAATCATGGAGCGGGTAACGACGCGGCCGGCGTTGCGGCAGAGATACTCAAGCAGCACAAACTCCTGCGGCGTGAGTTGCAGCGGCGCACCGGCGCGCGTGGCCTCGCGGCGCAGAAGATCCAGCTCCAGGTCTTGCACCCGCAGCCGCGTGGCATCGCTGCCCTGCGGCGCGTTGCGTTTAAGAAGATTGCGCAGCCGCGCCAGCAGTTCCGCCAGCGCGAAGGGCTTGGTCAGGTAATCGTCGCCGCCCTGTTCGAGGCCGCGCACCCGGTCGTCCACCGAGCGGCGCGCTGACAGAATCAGCACCGGAGCCTGCACGCCGCGCTGCCGCAGCCCGATGATCAGCTCAATGCCATCCTGGTCCGGCAAGCCAAGATCCACGATCAGGATGTCGTAGATGTGCGCCTCGGCCAGGCTTGCGGCAGTGGCGCCATCCCGCGCCACGTCCACCTGGAATCCGGCTTCGGCCAGAGCCCGTTCAAGAAACTGCTGGATCTCGCGTTCGTCTTCCACCAACAGGAGCCGCATGGTGAGAATCTTAGTGCATACGAGGCCCTTCGGTGGCTACGATTCCACTTCAGTAGCCCAAAAGACACCCGAATGAACGAATCGTCATGTTTCTGTCGGACAGCTGTCATTTGCACGCGCTATGATCGGCCTTGTTCCTGAGGATTGAAGCGCAGGAGAGGTATAAGTCAAGATGAACGAATCGTCATCGAGTTTGTGCCTGCTTTCTGCTTCCCGAAGCAGAGAAACAACCGTCTGATTCACACCAACGTTAGCCCGAGGGCGGAGCAGACCACATGGCACAACGCAACCAGGCAGCCGTGCTTGAAGACAGTGGCAATGCTGCAATTGCCAGCGCCGCGGAAGACGTGTTGCGCGCCGCATTCAGGGAGCGGCTTGCCCCCCATGCGCAGCTTGAAGCCCACCTGGGCGCGGCACTGAGCTATGTGCTTGACCATGCCGGCAGCATGGTTCGTCCGCGCATCATCTATCGCATGGCTAAGGCGCACGGCATCGAGGAGCAGGCCGCCATCGACCTGGCCATTGCGCTGGAATACTTTCATACCTCGTCGCTGATCTTTGACGATCTGCCCTGCATGGACAACGCGTCGATGCGCCGTGGCGCGCCTTGCGTGCATCTGCCCTATGGCGAGGCTGGAGCCGTGCTGGCCGCGCTGGCGCTCATCAATCGCGCCTACGCTCTGGTATGGCGCGCGGCTGGCGGCTGCGCGGAACCGGTGCGCCGTGACGCGCTGGCCTATCTGGAACGGCACCTCGGCGTGAACGGCCTGCTCAATGGCCAGAGCCTCGACCTGAACTACGCATCGCTGCCCCATACGCTCGAATCCACTGAGCGCATTGCGCGCGGCAAGACGGTATCGCTGATCGCCCTTACGCTGGTGCTGCCAGCGCTGACCGGCGGCGCAGAGCCGCGCACGCTGCAACAACTGGAGCGCATCAGCCTCTGCTGGGGACTGGCCTACCAGATCGCGGACGATTTGAAAGACGTGCTGGACAGCCCGGCGGCGACCGGCAAGACCACGGCTCGCGATGAATCGCTGGACCGACCGAATACGGCGCTGGCCATCGGCGTTCAAGCCGCGCGAGAGCGGCTGGAACGATTGCTCCGCCTGGGCGACCGCGCGTTGAACGCACTGCTCACGGCTCAACCATCGCTCCAGTTCCTGCGCGAGTTCCGCAGCTCCCTCGAAGACGAACTGGAACGCGTGGTTCGCGCCACCACCATGAACCTGATCGGCGCAAGACCATGATCTTTGTTCGTCTGATTCTCGTAAACCTTCTGCGGCACCGCATTCGCACCTTCATCAGCGTTGCCGGCATCGCCTTCAGCGTGGCGGCCATGTTGACGGTCGTCACCGTGTTGCAGGGCGCCATCGGTATGTTTTCCGGCATTCTGTCGAGCGGCGCCGAGATGATCGTCTTCGAGCGCAATGTTTCCGATCTCTTCTTCAGCGACGTGCCATCGGCTTCAGCAACGGAGCTGGCCACATGGCCCATGGTGGAGCGCGCCGATCCGGTTCTGTTCGGCGTGGTATCAAGCGCCGATCAGCCCATCGTCACCTGCTTTGGCGTGACCGCGACCGATGCGCGCATTCGCGATGCGGAGTGGATCGCGGGCAACCCGGCAGAGTTTGGCCGCGATGAAAACTCCATCGCTCTTGGCGAGCGCGCCGCCACTTTTCTGGGCGCGACCGTGGGCCAGCAGATTCCCGTGGGCCACGGCAGCTTCCGCGTGATGGGCATTGTGCGCACGCGCAATGGATTTGAAGATGGCGGCGTATTTATGCCGCTCGGGGCGGCGCGCAAATTCTTCCACAAGGAAGGCGCATCGGCGGTCACCATCAAGCTGCGCGACAAGAGCCAGGCCGGCGCATTCAAGGCCGCCGTGCAGCAGCGTTATCCTAACCTGATAGCGCTCGAGGACGCGGAGTTTTCACGCTCGTACTCGCAGTTCAAGATTCTGAAGGCAACGGCATGGGCAGTGGGCGGATGCGGGCTGGCGCTGGGCGGGCTGGGCGTGGCCAACACCATGATCATGTCAGTCTTCACGCGCATCCGCGAGATCGCGATTCTGCGCGTGAACGGATTTTCAAACGCGCAGATTGCCGCCACCATCTTTGGCGAGGCGGCGCTGGTCTCGCTGGCCGGTGCGGTTGCCGGACTCATGATAGGAATCGGCGCGTTGTACGCGCTCAAGGGAATTCCCGCGCTGCATGGCTACATCGACGTGACGCTGCACCCGGCGCTGGTGGGCCTTGTGGCTTTGCTTGCCGTGCTGACCGGCGTTGCGGGCGCAGTGTATCCAGCCGCATACGCGATGCGCATCCGCGCGGTGGAGGCATTGCGATTCGAATGACAACAGAGATCCCTCCCCCAGAAACAAAAGCCGTAACGATCCGCGCGCTCGATGTGCGTAAGAGCTACGAACAGGGCGCGATTGCCGTGCTGAAAGGCGTGGATCTTGAAGTGCGTCGCGGCGAAGTGGTGGCGCTGTGCGGTCCATCAGGCTGTGGCAAGAGCACGCTGCTGCACCTGGCCGGCGGCCTCGACGAGCCGGACAGCGGCACCATTGAAGTGAATGGGCGGACGCTCGATACGCGGCGTAGCATGGTGAATTTCCTGCGCCACGAGGTGGGCTTCGTCTTTCAATTGCACAACCTGATTCCCGACCTCACCATGGAAGAGAACTGCCTGCTGCCAGCTGTGGCTGCAGGCTCTTCAAGGCTCGAAGCAAACGAGCGGCTGCTCACACTCGCCACACGCATCGGGCTTGAACACCGCTTGCGGCAGCGCATCCACAAACTTTCCGGCGGCGAACGACAGCGCGCCGCCATCTGCCGCGCGCTCATGAATAGGCCTTCGATCCTGCTGGCAGACGAGCCGACCGGCGCGCTGGACGAGCGCAGCAGCGCGGCTGTTTTTGAGTTGCTGCTGGAGCTGGTGCGGCAGGAAGGCGCTACGCTGCTGATGGCCACGCACGACCTGACACTGGCTTCGACCTGCGACCGCGTAGTGCAGATGCACGACGGGAAAATCCATGAAGACTGAGCCTCCATCTGCTTCTTCCAGCGTACTCTCGGCCGTGCGCCACGCATTTCTGTGGCTGGTGGCGGGCAATGCAATCGGGGTGATGATTGCTGTGCTGCTTCTGCTGCCAGCGCTCAACGTGTGGCTGGGCGAGTGGACTTATGGCCGCTGGATGATGGTGCACATGAACGTGCTGCTGTTCGGCTGGTGCGCGCTGCCCATGGTTGGCATTCTGTTCGTGGCCTACGGCGCGGCAAGCGGCCGGCTGGCGGCATGGTGCAGGCCGGTAGTGTGGCTCTGGTCGGCGGCGCTGGCGGCTGGCGCGGTCTCCTGGCTTGAAGGTCATTCGAGCGGCAAGCTGTTCCTTGACTGGTCGGGCTTTGTGCGCGTCTTCTTTCCTTTCGCTCTGGGCGCACTGTGGCTACTGCTGGCCACAAGTTTGGCACTGAACTGGCGCGCGCAATCTCGCGCCGTGCTGCTGGCGAAGTGCGCAGGCTTGCTGGTTCTGCTGGCAGTGCCATTCGCGCTCTATTTCGCATCGAACCCCAACGTCTATCCGGCGGTGAACCCCGACACTGGCGGCCCTATCGGCTCCAGCCAGCTTGACTCTTCGCTGGGCATGGTGTTCATCCTGCTGGCAATGCCATTCGCGCTCACACGGATGAATCCCGCCAAGGTATTTACCGTGCGGCTGGCCTGGATGGTGCTCGCCGCCAATGCCATCTTCTGCGCCACGCTCACACGAACCGACATCAGCCATCGCCTGCCCTCGCAGTATCTCGGCCTGGGCACGATCCTCGTGTGGCTGCCGCTGGCGCCCGCCTACTACAACGCCTTTCAATGGATACCTGCAACCAAACGTTGGCGGCGCGCGTTTCTGCTCTGGTGGGGAGCTCTGGTTGTAAGCGGATGGATTCTGTTCCTGCCCGGCATACTGGATCGCTTCAAGTTCACCGATGGTCTCGTGGGCCACTCGCTCACTGCAGTAGCCGGCTTCCTGACCGCATACCTGCTATTCGCCATCACGCAACTCGTCGGCGAGTGCGATGCCTCGATCGTGAATGGTGCGTGGGCCTTCTACGCCTGGAACCTGGGCGTGCTTTCCTATGTGGTGCTGTTCATGATCGCCGGATGGATCGAGGGCGCTGACCCCGCCTTCACCATGGCTCCGAGCCTTGCACGCAACATCTTCTACATCGTGCGCCTGCTCACGGGACTCGCCATGCTGGCCGCCTCCGTTGAGTGGCTTCTGTCATCGTTCTCACCTCGCATCTCTCTCGTCAATGAAGGAGAAAAAGCCGCATGAAACACTCTCTGCTGCTTGGCTATCAATGCGTAACCGGACTTTCCGATGCGGGAAGCGGCGCGCTGTTGTGTGTGGCTCCAGCTTTCACGCTACGCCTGATGAATCTGAACGCACCGGCCGATGCGCTGCCGTTTGTGGCCTACATCGGAGCCTTTGTTCTTTCCGTGGGCATGGCCGGGCTTTACGGCGCACTGCTGGCCGCGCATCGCGGGCAATGCCAGCGGCTCGAGACCGTCTGGCTGCTGACCGCGTTTGCGCGCAGCGCCGTGGCCATCTACGTCATCAAGGCAGTGCTGGTGGGGCAGTTGGAAAGCGGGTGGCTGACCGTGGCGTTGTTTGACGGCGCATGCGCAGCGCTGCAGGCCTACGGGCTGCGCAACAGGTGGCTGGTAGATGCGTGAGCTGTTCCAGAAAGGCGCGTGGCGCGGCACGGCGCTGATCGCCGCTGTCTACGTCTACTTCCTCATCTTTGCGCAGTTCGGCTTTCTGGCACGACTGGCGCAACTGGGGATTGGCGGCGTTGAGCTGAAGACCGTGCTGGCGGCCATGGCCGTGGGCGGCGTGCTTCTGAGCCTGAGCTCCGAGCGGCTCCTGCGCAGCGCTGCACCCGCCTGGAGACTCCGCGTAGGTTTCGCTGTTGCCGCTTGCGCCGCACTTACTTCGACGGCGGCGCTTTCATTGCCAGCCGCAATTGCCTGTGCTTTCCTGATCGGCGCAGGACTCGGCATCGCAACCGTCACGCTGGTTGCGCATTTGCCCTTGTGGATGGGCAGAAAGTACGCCATGGGCGGCATCGGCCTGGGCGCGGGCATCGGGTATTTTGTTTGCAACATTCCAGCCATCTTCACGGCTACACCCACACACCAGGCATTGCTCGCCGCAGGCTTGTTGCTGGCCGCCGCGGCTGTGCCCGCCAGCAACGAGTCTGCGCCAACCGATGCACCGCAAATGCAAGCGCGCATCGGCTTTCTGCCTGCGCTCATTGCCTTCGCCGCACTCATTTGGCTCGACTCGGCCGCCTATTACATCATCCAGCACAACCCACAGCTCAAGGCCGGAACCTGGACAGGCAATGCGCATCTGTGGCTCAACGCTAGCCTGCATCTGGGCGCGGCGCTTGCGGCGGCGCTCTTGCTGTGGAGGGGCCACGCAAGGGCCGTGCTGGCCGTGGCTGTGGCTACGCTTGGCTTTGCCTGTTTGCTGCTCGCATACCCATCGCTGATTCTCTCCGCATCACTCTTTTATCCGGTGGGCGTCTCGTTCTACTCGGTGGCGTTGGTGGCTTATCCCGCGTATCTTTCGGGCGCAGCATCGGCAGCAGAGCGCGGACGACGCGCCGGCGCAATCTACGCCGTGGCGGGCTGGATTGGCTCTGCGCTGGGGATCGGCATGGGGCAGAATCTCGGCCACGTTTCGCCCGCGTTTGTGCTGGCCGCCGCGCTGGCAGTACTCGCTCCCGCGCTGTACATTCTGTTGCGCAATTATCCGCGCGAAGCGGCTCTGCTTGCTGCCGCAGTGACATGCAGCGCTATGTTGTGGCGCGTGCTTCCAGCGGATGCAGTAGCGCCTGCACACACCGCCGTTGAGCGCGGGCGACAGGTGTACATCTCCGAGGGCTGCATCGTCTGCCACTCGCAGTTCGTGCGGCCCAACACAGCCGACGAGCTTTTGTGGGGCCCTGCATCAACCGTTGCCGAGGTTCATGCACAAAGGCCTCCGCTGATCGGGAATCGCCGCCAAGGGCCCGACCTTGCACGCGTGGGAGCGCGCCGTTCTCCGCTGTGGCTGAAGACCCACCTCATCGCTCCACGCGAGCTTAGCTACGCGTCGCCGATGCCTTCTTACAACTTTCTGTTTCTCGATGGACGTGGCGACGATCTGGTTGCCTACCTTGCCAGTCTCAAGCCCGCCAGCACGACGGAGCTTGCGGCCGCACAGTTGAAATGGCAGCCTGCGCCGGCCGCATGGAACGAGGCAACGCCGGCTGAAGGCGCACAGCTTTATGCCAAGTACTGCGCCACCTGCCACAGTGCGGATGGCGCAACACGGCTACGCTGGCGACAATCTTTCTCGCGTCTGCCGGTCGTGGTCCACGGCGATCCGCTCAGCACGTCTCCGGCTTCCACCGCGCAGTTGGCACGCGTCATCAAATTCGGCATTTCCACCACCGATATGCCTGGGCACGAGTACCTCTCTGACCGGAAAATTGCCGCGCTTGCTCTCTGGTGGGCTGCTCACCCGGCCCAGCCACTTCCCTCCGCACCCCAACCACCAACAGGAGACACTCCATGAAGTTCATCCGCATTTCCACCGTGGTGCTGCTGGCCTTGATGGCTACGCTCATCGCTCGCGCACAGCAGCAGACCTTCACCGTCGATCCAACCATCAGCAACGTGGCTTTCGCACTTACCGGCATGGGCCACGAAGTGCACGGCGTCTTTCACGTCTCGCATGGCTCCATTCAGTTCGACCGCAGCACCGGACACATTGCCGGCTCCATCGTGGCGCCGGCAACCAGCGGCGACAGCAACGACAAAGGCCGCGACAAGAACATGCACGCACAAGTGCTCAACGCCGACCAGTTCGCCGACATCAGCTTTGAACCAAAGAGCTATCAGGGCACGATTGCCGCTGCCGGCGACTCCAACCTCCAGGTCTCCGGCATCTTCACCCTCCACGGCGTCGCGCACGATCTGACCCTACCCATGCAAATCCGTATCGAAGGCTCCGCCCTTTCAGCGAAGGGCAGTTTCATCGTTCCTTACGTCAAGTGGGGTTTGAAAGATCCAAGCATCTTCGTGCTCAAGGTCGCCAAGGAAGTGCACATCGATCTGAGCCTGAGCGGAAGCCTGCAGTAACGCATACATCTTGCACTTGAACGCAGGCATTGCAGATCACGAGGGCGCCACAGTTGCGCGGAAGCACTCACTTTGAACATTGGTTCAGGCGCCCTCTACGTCTTGCCGAAGAACGCTATACCGTGCGGAGAAGAAGCGCTACTATTGACCCGGTCCAAAATATTTGCTCGTGCTATCCCACCCTAGCGACAAAAACAAAGGCGTCGCGAGGATGGGGCACCCTGACAGTTTTGCGATTCTTAGAATCTGTCTAAAAACTCAGCCTTGGTCGAAGGGTACGGGCTTTTGGCCCGTACATTAAAGGCCGAAGTAGAACAGGGCTTTAGCCCCCGAGGGAATCGATTTCAGACCTTTGCAGTTCCTCGGCGGCTAAAGCATTTTGCGGAATGGTGTAGACCTGGATTTCATTGGTATCCCACCCATTTCCGCAAAAAACGCGGAAATGGATGGGGCACGGGAGTCTATAGCAAAAGCGAAAATGCTCTAAAGCCGGATAGATTTTTGATCCTACAACGGACGGGCTGAAGCCCGTCCCCTTCATCGTCCATGAGTCCATGAGTTTTTAGACAGGCTCTTATAGATCTGGCCCTTCAATAGTGTGTAGGTATCCCACCCATTTCGCGATAAAGCCTGCGAAATGGATGGGGCACGGTGCTTCTATTTGAGGGCCGGATCAATAAAGGCCGGATCAGTAGAAAGCGATGCGTCGATGAATGTCATCGCTGGGCGGCAGGTATGAACCCTTTGGCCGCGAAGACCGTGGCCGCGTCGGCGCTGAATAGGTAGTCAGAGAAGGCACGCGCCTCGACCTGATGCCCGCTCTGAGCAATCACGGCAAGTGGATAGACAATTGGATCGTGCGCCGTGTCGTCGATCATCTCCACCACCTTGACTTTCGCGTCCGACCGGGCATCGGTTGCGTAAACGAAGCCAGCCTCCGCGTTGCCGCTCTCCACATAGGCCAGCACTTGGCGCACATCCTTGGCATACACAAATTTTGCCTTGAGCGCCACGTCCATCCTGGCCGATTTCAGCGTCTGCATCGCATAGGACCCGGCCGGCACACTTAGCGGATCACCCATCGCGATCCTTGTCACCTGCGCCGAACTGAGTTGCTGCATGGAAACGAGCGAGGAGCCGGCGGGCGCAATCAATACCAGATGGTTCCGCAGCAGGACGTGGTCTTGTCCGGCCTTGATGAATCCTTTTGTCCGCAGTTCCGTCACCGGTTTTGCGCCTGCGGAGAAAATCAGGTCCACGGGCGCACCTTGCTCAATCTGCTGCGCCAGCATGCCAGACGAGCCAAAGTTGTTGCGAAACGTAATGCCAGGATGCAGCTTGCTGTAGCCGCTCTCCACCTGTTCAACGGTCCCGGTCAGACTGGCGGCAACGGAGACGGTCAACTCGACATGCGATGCACTCCGGCAACCAATGAGCGGGCATGCGCCCAGCCAGGCCAAGGCCAACGCAGCCACAAGCCATTGGAGCCTGCCTGGGAAAGCTGACATTATTGATCCGGCGCTTAAATAGTGTCTAGGCTTCCCACCCATTTCGCGATAAAGCCTGCGAAATGGATGGGGCACGGTACCTCGATTTGAGGGCCGGATCATTAGAACCGAACTATTCCGCACAAATCTCCTTCGCTAGACACCGATCATCACGTTGGACGACTTGATGATTGCGCTGACCGGTTGGCCAGCGGCAAGACCCAGCCTCTCGACGCTCAGCTTGGTGATGGACGCAACAACCTTCGCGCCACCCGTCAGGGTAATGGTTACTTCGCTGTTCACGGCACCCTCGCCCACGGACTCTACGGTGCCGCCAAGCACGTTACGGGCACTCAGCTTCGCTGTGCCCAAATCCTTTCCAACGATTACCTCGTTGGCCTTGACGATGGCGCAGGCCACTGTGCCATCGGCCAGGCCAAGCGCCTCCACACTGGTATTCGTGATGATGGAAATTATCTTCTCGCCACCGTCGAGTTCCAGTTCCACCTCGCTGTTGACGGCGCCCTTCACGACCTTGCTGACTTTACCGGCCAGAATATTGCGTGCGCTGATTTTCATCGTTTTTGCCTCCGTTGGAATTGTTCGCCCGGCAATCAGTCTACGGTGACAGACCTAAGAACGCTACAAGGAAGCAGAACGAAAGTGTACCCGGCTGCAAGATGCGGAAGGCAGCCGGGCAGTCCCGTTAGCGATCCGACAAGAAAACAGTAACGTTGTATTCCCACCCATTTCCGCAAAAAAGCGCGGAAAAGGATGGGACACGGGGATTACAGTAAAAGCGAAACTACTTTAGTTTGGTGAGTCAGAAGTTCGTTGAAGAACAACCTCAGATCCTTCGACTCACCACCCCCAGGCTGAAGAGTATGCCTGGGGCCCCGTTCGCTCAGGATGACAGCAGTTTTAGGTTCTGCGAATTTCCGACTCGGAACATTATCGGCTGATGCGGATGGCGAACTGCGCCACACGCGGGTCCGTTGTGGTGCTGGTGATGGAGCCAAAGGCCGTCGATCCGTAGCTGCCGCTCGGCTGCGAGAAGGCCGGGGTGTTGGTGATGTTGAAGACCTCGCCACGGAACTCGAGATCCGTCTCTCCGGGCAGCCGGGTGTGCTTGATCAACGCAATATCCAGATCGCGGTATGCAGGGCCGCGAACTGGGTTGCGTGAGCTGTTGCCGAGCGTGAACCGGGCTGCGGTGGAGAAGGCTGTGGTGTTGAAGAAGTGGGCCGGAGTGCGCAGATCGGGCGAGAGAGACGTGGTACCGGTGTGATTGGGCCGCTGCAGCGCGTAACCTGCAAAGGAGTTGTTATTAGTAGCCTGGGTCACGGTAACCGGCATGCCGGATTCAACCGTCGAGATGGCGTTGAAGGCCCATCCACCCAGCGCCATGTTGCCGATGCCACGATTGGCAAAGCGATGATTCCGGCCGGCCGGCAGCGCCCAGGAACCGCTGGCGGTAAACACGTTGGGCATGTCGCCGGTCGACAGATCGCGCTCCATGCGGGGATTGAAGGTGTCGGCCGCAATGAGGCTGCTGGTGTTGGGCGACGAGAGCACAGTGGACGAGAAGACCGACGAGGCGTCGTCGATCAACTTCGACCGGGTGTAGGCGGCCAGCAGCGTGAGGCCGTGGGACAGCCGCTGTTCGGCCTTGATTTCGCCAGCGTTGAAGTTGGTGGCGCCGCTGTTGTGGCGATAGGTGGCAACATTCAGGAAGCGCGGATAGGGCTTCAGGAGTTGCGCCGCGGTGACCGTTGCGCCGCCAATCGAACTAGACACGGGCAACTGGCCGTAGTAAGGATTGGACACTGTAGCCAGCAACGAGGAGCCCTGCGCCAGCTGTGCCTGGGTGAGTTGGTTCAGGTTGGAGTCGGGAATGCCCACGTGAACAATATGCGAGCCGACGTAAGCCACCTCGACCGAAAACCCCGATGCAATCTCGCGCTGCACAGCCAGGTTCCACTGCTGCGAATAGCCCGAACCCGCCGTGCGATCCACTGTGTATACACTCTGGCCAAGCCCGGCGTTTCCGTTCTTGGTAATGGCGGAAACCGTGGGCCCACTGGAGAGCGCAAAGGCCGCATTGATGCTATCGCCGGTCTTCTGCGTTACGCTCTGGATGAAGGGAAACTGCGGCGTGGTAAAGGGTGTGGTGATGCCCGACTGATCGATGAACACAATCCCATAGCCCGAACGCACCACTGTCTTCGGGGTTAGCAGGTAAGCAAGACCTACGCGGGGAGCCACGTTCGACCAGTGCAGCTCACGCGCCGAGCGCGAGTTGCCATTAACGCCAAGGTAGTCGAGCTGCTGGGTGGAGAGGTTGAAGACTGCGCCCTGGTTGTTCTTCTCCACCGACGGAAAGTGCAGCGTCCAGCGCGCGCCCAGATTCAAAGTAAGCTTCGACAACAGCTTCCAGTCGTCCTGCGCAAAATACTCCTCGATTTGATCGCGCGGCCGGATCTTGCTGGTTTGCAGATCGATCTGGAAGGTGTCCACCTGGCCCAGCAGGAAGCTGGCGAAGGCGTTGCCGCCGGTACTGCTGGTTAGCTGGTTGGTGCCAGTGGTGGTAAAGGCGAACGAGCCCGTTGGGTTGGGCGGCGAGATCGTGTTCAGCTGATAGAAACGCAAGTCCGCGCCAGCCTTGAACTGGTGACGGCCGCGCGCATAAAAGATCGACTCCGCCAGTTGCCAAACGCCGGTCTGATACTGCGCAAAGGTGCTGGCCGAAGGGCCCACCTGCTGGAATCCCGTGAAGGTGAACAACGGGAGTGCGCTGTTGAACGCTCCATTGGTCGGGATGCCCGGGATACCCAACGCCGTTGAGGGATTGCTCGATAGATAGGGGCCCGCAATCGTGTTGCCGCGGCGCGTGTAGCCCGCGCGCAGGTCGTTCACTAGCGTCGGCGTGAAGGTGTGCGTCTCGTCCACAACCACCTGCTGGCCGGTAACGCTCGACAGACCTGCCACGTTGCCCGCGCCCAGCACCGAGCCCGAGATGGCGCCGCTGAGTCCCGGCAAAGGTGAAGCGGGCTCTTCGACCTCCTTGTAGTACGAGTAGCGGCTGAAGGCGCGATCACGTGCGCGCCAGGCGCCATCCACGCGCAAATCAAACTGGTTCTGATGGTCTATGTCGTTGGCAACCCGGGTGTAGTTATTGGAACTGGCCGTCGTATTGGTGGGTGCAGGCAGATAGTACTTCAGGATGGTAGAGGCCACCGGATCAAAGCTCCGGCCGATGGTGTCGCTGGGAAACTCGGAACGCACACCCGAAACAACGTTCGCAGGGTCGTAGATCTTCGAAACGCCACTGAAGATGCCGCTCCGCTCGTTGTTGGTCGGAACCGTGGAGATGCGCGTAACGCCAATGGATTGCTGCACACCTTGATAGTCGCCGAAGAAGAACAGGTGGTCCTTGACGATAGGACCGCCAACCGTCGATCCGAAGAGGTTGCGTCGGTACACCGGCTTGCGGCCGGTCGAAGCAAAGTAGTTGCGTCCGTTCAGGTCTTCGTTGCGCAGAAACTCGAAGATGCTGCCGTGATAGGCGTTGGAGCCAGAACGTGTGGTCACGTTCACCACGCCGCCGTTGAAGCGGCCAAACTCCGCCGGTACGTTGTTGGCCTCAACGGTGAACTCCTGAATATCGTCGAGAATCGGAAAGAAGGCGACCTGACCGGGTTCAGGCTGCAAGGCCGAGATGCCGTCGTACAAATACTCATTGGTGCGCGGCCGTCCACCGTTGATGCGTGGCAATAGCGTGCCAGGGGGAAGCGACACGCCCGGCGACTGCATGGCCAGCTGAATAAAGTTGCGTGTGTTCAGCGGCATGGCCACAATCAGCGGTCCAAGAATACTGGTTTGAATATTGCTGGTGGCTACCTGCAACTGCGATGCGTCGGCCGAAACCGTCACTGTTTCCCGGTCGCCACCTGGAATGAGGGCCAGATCGGCGGTCACTGTTGTGCCGGTTACAACCTGCACACCTTCCCGCACCAGATGTTTGAAGCCGGCTGCTTCCACCTCCAGCTTGTAGATGCCTGGAATCAGATTGTGAAATTGATAATCGCCGGTACTCGATGAAAGAGTCTGTTGATGAAGGTTCGTGGCCGTCTGCGTCAACGTAACTTGTGCATTTGAAATTGCAGCACTCGAAGAATCGTTGATACGGCCTGTCAATCCTGCTGCCACCTGCGCATGAAGCAGGAAGGATGAAGTTAGAAATGTGAAGGCAAGGAGCAGCAGGACGCGGACCTGCACCCGACGTATGATTTTGTTTTTGCTTACGAGGCAGAATAGGGTCATAGTTCGATTTTGTACGGATAGTTATAACGATTCCATATGTTTTCATCTCAGATCCCATCAATTGGCACACAGAAGCTATACTCAGCTTGGAGAAATGTTGGGAGGAATGCAGATGGTTCGACGCGAAGAGGCGAAGGAAGAAGTTCTGCTGAAGCCACGCGAAGCCGCGACGTCGCTCGGTGTGAGCTACGCCACCATCAAGCAGTGGATTCTGCAGGGCAAACTGAAAACGGTGAAGACGCCCGGCGGCCATCATCGCATTCCGCAAAGCGCGCTTCAGCCAATGATGAAGGACTCGCCTTCACCTGCACGGATTGAGTCTCGGGAGCGCTTCCGCGCAGTGAGCGGGCGCAATCAGCTTGTTGGCAAAGTTATGGAAGTTCGGATCAGCGGACTCCTTGCGAAAGTGGTGCTCGCCATCGGCGATCAGCAGATTACTTCCATCATCACCGCCGACGCAGCGCGCGAAATGCAACTGCGCAAGGGCCAGACCGCCGCGGCCTTGATGAAGGCGACCGAGGTGATGATCGTACGCGTTTAGAGCATTTCTCCCGTTGCTGTAGAGGGGTTCCTTGCTATCCCACCCTTTCCGCAGAAAAGAGCGGAAAGGATGGGGCACAGAAGTCTACAGCAAAAGCAAAACTTCTCTAGCACCACGGTTGCAGTTATCTCGGGCTGGTTCGATCCGGGCCTAAAGGCCCTCCTGATTCAGTCATTCTTCAGGGGCCAGAAGGCCCCTACTCCCTCCGAATTTTGTATCTGCGACTGTAGTACTAGCAAGCCTCAGTTGTTTGCAGATTGAATCGACACCAGTGGCGCAGATGGTTTTGCGCCCGCCTGCTGAAGGACCTTGAAGACCTTCTGCTCCAGCGGCGTGGAGTGGACAAAATCGAGATAGGCCTGCAACAGATTTCCGCGCGCATGTTCGTAGCGCTCTTCTTCACTGCAACTTTCTGGAATTTCATGCAGGTACTGGCCCATGCGGCGAAGGATGTGCAGCCGGGCCACGTTCAATACTGCTGGGTCATACGGGACATTGAGTTCGCGAAAGAAATCCTCGGCCGAAGACAGTTGGTTCAGCTTCTCTACAACGTTCATGCGCAGGCCTCCTGGATGTGGGCGGGGTTGTCGAACGATTTACAAGTCTGGTCGTAAAGGTCGATCAATTCAGGTTGGCTGATACTGCGCTTGACGCACTGCGCCAGCGTGCGCATCAGGCTAAGCAGAACCAGCATCTGAGCCGGGGTCGCGGCAATGCCGGCCTCCTCGAGCGCCTGCCGTACCGCCGCACTGCCTGAGTGCTTGCCGAGCACTATGCTCCGCGTCCTGCCAAATAACTCCGGAGAGAGCGCTTCATAGGTAAGCGGGTCCTTCAGCAAGCCATCGACATGAATACCCGATTCGTGTGTGAAGACCGAAGTTCCCACAATCGCTTTACCGTCTGGAATCGGCCGCCGGGCTGCATCGGAGACAATGTCCGCGAGCCGCCGGAGGCGTGGGAGTTGTACCGCAGTACGCCCCAAGTGAAGTCTCTCGATGCCCGTGGCAACCTCTTCGAGAGCTGCATTGCCGGCGCGTTCTCCAAGCCCGAGAACGCAGACGCTGGCATGGGTTGCACCAGCACGAACCGCTGCCAATGTGTTTGCTGTCGCCAGACCAAGATCGTCGTGCCCGTGAAATTCCAACTCGATGCCGATCTCCCTGCGTAGTTGGACAAAGACATCATGTACGCGGAAGGGATCGAGAATCCCGAGCGTATCGGCAAAGCGGAATTTGGTTGCGCCCGCCTGCGCCGCGCAGCCCACTGCATCCAGCAGCAAGGTAATTTCCGCGCGGCTTGCGTCTTCTCCGCCCATGGCCACGTTCAGGCCGCAATCGGCAGCGTAACCAATCACATCACGAACGCGCGCCAGCAATTGCTCCGGATTGAGTCCAAGCTTGGCTCGCATCTGAATCTCGGAGACGGGGATGGAGAGATTCACATGGCGCACACCCGTACGCAGTGCGGCATCCACATCGGAGCGCGTCATGCGGCACCAGGCAATGGCCCGCGCATGTTCAAGCGACTGCGCCACGATGCGGATTTCTTCAATCTCCTGTGCGCCCATCGCCGGAGTACCGGCCTCAACCTCGTCTACCCCGCCCTGCTCCAGCGCGCAGGCAATGGCAATCTTTTCGTCCAGTGTGAAGGCAACGCCGGGCGCCTGTTCGCCGTCGCGCAGTGTACTGTCGTTGATGGTGATTCGTCTCAACTCATCCATACACAGCCTCCTCGGCGAGCGCATCCGCACCAAGCTCTTCCAAAGCACTGGCGAGTGCTGTCAACGCTCGCTCTACATCCATCTCCGTGTTCAACCGCGAGAACGAGAAGCGAACCGCACCGCGGATGTGGGAGAAAGGAACTTTCATCGCGCGTACTACGTGGGAAGGCTCCATGGCTCCGGTCGCACACGCGGAGCCAGAGGAGACAGCCACGCCCATGCGGTCCAACAACGTAACCAGCTCATCGCCCTCCATGCCTGCAAATGCAATGCAGGATGTGTTGGCCAATCGCGGTGCGCCGGCGGAAAGAATTCTTGCTGCTTGGAAGCGTTCGAGAACTCTGCTCTCAAGGTGATTGCGGAGCGCACATATCTGGGCATTGGAGCTGTTGAGCGATTGGCCGGCAAGCTCGGCGGCTTTGCCGAAGGCTGCGATTCCAGCCACGTTTTCCGATCCGGCCCTGCGACCGCGCTCCTGGCGGCCTCCATGCAGCAGCGGTGCGAACGGGGTTCCCTTGCGCACATAGAGCGCACCAAGACCCTGCGGACCATGGAGCTTGTGCGCCGACACCGAAAGCAGATTGATACTGGTCCCGCGAACGTCAAGCTGGAACCGGCCTGCAGCCTGCACTGCATCGCAGTGGAACAACGCGCCTGCCTCATGGGCCATTCTGCTCAGCTCCGCCACGGGCTGCAGCACCCCGGTCTCGTTGTTGGCCCACTGCACACTGGCTAGCGCGGTTCGTTCATTGAGCGCGCCGCGAAATTCATCAATATTGATGCGCCCCTCGCCATCGACTGAAATCCGGTGCACTACCGCTTGCCCGGACTTTTCCAAAGCAGCACAGGTGGCCAGAATGGAAGCGTGCTCGATGGCGGAAACTACAATCTCGTTTCTGCCCGTCTGGGTTGCAAGCGCAGAGAGCAGTGCGGTGTTGTTCGATTCAGTGCCGCCGGAGGTGAAGACAATTTCCGCTTCGTGGGCTGCTCCCAGAAGCGTAGCCACTCTGGATCGCGCTTCCAGCAGCAGTTCAGCAGCCTTGCGCCCAGGCCGATGCGCCGAGGAGGGATTGCCGTAGCCCTTTTCGAGGACCGCTACCAGCGCCGCTATTACCTCTGGCGCCATGGGCGCGGTCGCATTGTTGTCCAGGTACGAGCTTGTGAATTCCGGCGTCGGTTGTCGCATCGGCTCCTCCTGGCAGACATCTCACCATCGAATCGGGCCGCACATGTGCGCGCAGCAACGACAATGGTTACTAGAGGAATTGCAATCGAAGGGCCATTCTGAGAGCTATGCAGAATCAACCCTTTGCGAAGATACTGCGTAGGCGAGTGTAGGGTTTGCTACAAACCACTGCGACAAGACGCGACACACAACTCATTACTATTGATCCGGCAAGAAAACAGTGACATTGCATTCCCACCCATTCCCGCAAAAAACGCGGAAATGGATGGGGCGCCCTGACTGTATTCAATTGCCGGATCAATAGCAAAAAGGCATGAGCCAATGGCCTGAGATCTGCTCTGCCGGTTGATGCGATGTTTCTACGCGCCAACCACCTGCACCAACCCCTGCGCGGCCCCCAGAAAGTGATTCCGCGCCAGGAGGCTCTGACCTGATTCATCTCCGAAGCAAAGGCTGAAGTCCTTGCAATCGCTACATACCGGAGCAGCACAAAGCGAGAAGCCCTCTTCGCTGCACGTCATGCGATAGAAGAACTTCTTCCATTTCATGTCTTGCTGGTTTCGTCTGGCCAGCGGAGCAAAGTGGCGATTCATCAGGCCGCTCAACTCAGAACGATGGTTCAACCCGAGATCTTGCCAGAGATGATTTGGCCGCATCGCCCTTCGCGCTACCAGCGTTGCAAGCAGCGGCGACAGCGGGCTGGTTCGCGTGCGAAAGCGGAGAAGAAGTTCGCGGATTGCCTCCTCCTCCGCACTGCGCAGCACGGGGGCTTCAACTAGCAGCGGACCAAGGAATGCGAACGCCTGTGGGAATTCAGCCGCCAGAAGAGAGTGAAGCTGGCTGCGGTCAAGGCCTAATCCATCTGCCAGTGAGCCGCTGCGCTCGGCCTCCTGCGCGGCAAGGACGACGATCGACGCGAGCACATGGCGATCCTCAACGGAGAGCGAGGTCGCCGTTGAGGGTTCCATCAGCATCTTGTAGAGATCGCCCGTCGCCATACGCGCTCCTCGTGTGGTGAGTTAGAAGTTCGTTGAAGAACAACCGCAGATCCTTCGACTCACCACCCCCGAACTGAAAGACGTTCGGGGCCCCGTTCGCTCAGGATGACAGCCGTTGTTCTGCTGCGTACTCAGAATGGCAGCAGTTTTGGTGCTGCGTATTTCAGACTCAGGATACTAGTTGCTGCTGTAGCTGTGACAGCTCTTCGGGCAGACGCGTCCACAAGCCCCGCATCCGATGCAGTTACCTGCGTCGGCCAGCGTCATCACCTTGCGTTCAATCTCGTCGTCGTCCAGATCCACCAGTTCACCATCTTCGTTCACGCCCTTGAGCGCCAGCACCGAGCGGCCGCAGACCTTGAAGCACCGTCCGCAGCCGATGCACGTCTTCTGATCGATCTCCGTCAGGAAGGCAGGTGTCCAAGTACGTCCATCGCGGGTGGTTGCAGCAGTTCCCATCTCTCTAAGCTCCCATGGCCTTCAATTCCGCACGCTTTGCGGTGAGTTGTTGAAAAAGTTCGTAGGTCGATTGCGCCACTTCGGGGATAGTTTCCCAAGCGATAGGCAGTTCTTCAGCCAGATCGTGCAGTTGCATCTTGGCTTGTATCGATGCGACAGAAAGCTTCTTGACCTCGGCTCTGAGTTTGTCAACGACTGCTGGTTCAGTGCTAGTGCTCATCGGCTCGTCTCCGTTGTGGCGCGTACCTCTATTCCTTGGCAGCGTCGGGATACTTGCCGATCCACTCCAAGCCAGTGTCGATGGCCTTTCCACCTTCTTCGACGAGTTTCTCCATGGTCTCGAAACCGAAGCGATGCACATCGCGCAAGTGACGGCTCAAGACTACCAACCGGCCGGCAAGTAGCACGACACGGCCAAAGCCCTCATGATGGAACTTCATCATCGGGGTCACCATCACGCCGCTCTTACGCTCAATGGCCAGGCCAATCGCGTTATAGTACAGCTCCAGCCTCCAAAGCGTGTCCGGGTCAGGGTCTGCCATCACCGGCATCTCGCGCCTCTGTTCGCGAGTCACAATGTAAGGCTCAATCAGTTCGCTGTCTGGCTTGTTGTCCCAACTGCCATGCAGATCCTGTGCGCGCCACTGCTTCACCAATTCATTCAGAAACAGCTCATTGGTAGTTGCGTTTACTGCGTCCAGCGTCTCAGCCATGCAGCACCTCATCGTCAAAGTCGAAGATCCGTTCCTGTCCCTTGTTGATGGCCTTGCGGAGCCACGGCGGTGGATTGCCGCGCAATACTACCTGCAACTTTTCCACCAGGTTGGCGATGGTCTCGGTCTCAGGAACGCGCACCGGATGGATACTGCGCGCCACAACTCGCGCCGCACCCGATCCGCCAATCGCGGAAACATACAAGATGGCGCAATCGGTGATGGCATCGATCTTCGGCAGCAGCTTGTCTTCGTTGCCATCTTCCTCAAGCTCTCCGCCGAACTCCAGCACCTCGGCCCGGTAGGCATCGTCCGCGGTGATCTCGTAAACGGCAATCGTCTTCGCCCATCCAAAGTGGGCGTTCACGTGCGTCAGATCTTCGGTAGCAAATGCGACTTTCATAGCGGTTTCTCCAATCGAAGCTAGGAAGGCAGAATGTTGAAATCGGATGAGGACTGCGGAAGTTCCATGTCGTCACGAACCCAGGTTGCCTGTGTTGGTTCATGATCCACGGCCATCAGCGTGTTGCCGATGGCGAAGATCAGGTCGCGGGTGGCGCGATAACCCACAGTGGTGATGTGTGCCGTGCCCAGCCGGTCGAAGATCGGCATACCCATGCGGAACAGCGGGACATGCAGCCGATCCGCAGCCTGGCGCGCTTGCGAGTTGGCCACAATTAGATCGGCTCCGGCTGCGGAGACTTCAAGATCCTGCAGGTCGCCAAGAATTACTTCGTCGGCAGGAATGTCCTCAAGCAGTGGCGACATGGTCGAGGTCACGGCCCCAACGATCTGGCAGCCCATCTCGTGCAGCCACATGCTCATCGTCCACAGCAGATCGGGTTCAGCGGCAATCGCCACACGCTTGTCGCCAAAGTAGAAATGGCCGTCGAGCATCGCGTCCACCAACTGCCCGCGCAAACGCCGATAGCGGCGTGGAACCGGCACTCCGCTGATGCGCGAGAGAAACTCCATGAACTTATCGGAGCACTCCAGCCCGGTCAAACGCTCAAAGAGGCGATAGGGAACGCCGGTTCGATGTTCGAGCGTGATGGCCGCCCCCCGCATCTGTGCGCCGATGGCGATCGTCCATGCCGCGCTGCCCAGCCCATGAACCTCATCCACCCCGCAGCCGCCCAGAGTGGTCGGCGTGAACTCGGATGGGATGTGTCCATCGAGCGATCCGGAGAGGTCGGGCAGAAATGTCGGAATCAATCCGAAGGCCTCGATCATCTCACGCAACTCATCGATGTCGCCCGGCGTGAGATGCGAGCCCGGCAGTACGTTCACGCGCCGTGCATCGCGTGTACCTAGCTCGGGAATCTCAACAAGCTCTTCGATCATGCGCGTTACGGCACGCGCCCAACCGTCTTGGAATGCGCCGGAGAAATCGGGCGTATTCACGTGGACCAGTTCCACATCGTCCAGCTCCGGATGCCGGGCGCGGATCAATGTGATGTATGCGTTCAGGTCGTCGCCCTTTACTTCCGTGGTCCCGGTAGTACAGATGCCGATCAGATCTGGATTGGTCTTCTTCCAGATATTCAGAATGCCCTGTTCCACGTTGTCGATGCCGCCCAGTACGGTTGTCACTTCGGTCATCGCCGTGGTCTGCAGCGGAATCGCTTCGCGGAAGTGCCGCACCAGCAGCACCAGCCCAAACGAGGTGCACCCCTGCGCTCCATGAAGGAGCGGCATGCAGCGATCCATGCCGAGAAACGCCAGCGCCGCACCCAAGGGCTGGCTGAGCCGCAGAGGATTCGTCATACATTGCTTCGTGCTGGTGATGACTTTGGCCATGCTCTCCTCCTAGACGAACTCCTCTGCTGAATGGGTGCTAAATGCTTCCAGATCCCACGGGGCCAGCTTGCGTACTTGACGCCAGATAGGATTGGCCAGAGTGCGATCGATCTCGCGCACCAAGGCCACCATGCCGTCGTAACCGGCATAGCCGTGATGCCGTTCCTGGTTGATGTCGAGCCATGGCATCAGAGCCTTGAGCGCCACAAACTGCGTGCGGCCACCGGAAAGCATGATGTCAGCCTCCGACTCGCGCAACATGCGGTACATCTCGCGTGGCGCAAGGCTCTCCCACATATGTGCGTCGTTCCCAAGCAGCTCCTTGACGCGATCCTTGTCTTCCGCAGTGGACTTCTTCACGCTGGTACCGGTCAGAACCATGCCTGCTTCCTGCAGTGCGGCAACCATCGACCACGACTTGACGCCACCGGTATTCAGCAGCACCTTCTTGCCCGTGAGCCGCTCGCGGAAGGGCAGAATCTGTGCCCAGGCACGCGCTTCTTCGCGTGCGACTACCTTCTCCACGCGGCCGAGCAACTCGGCATCCGCGCCGCGATCCACCAGCAGTTGAGCTATCTGGCGCAGAGAGTCCGAGGTGTCGCCGATGCCGTAGAACGATCCTTCGAAGAAGGGGATGCCGTAGCGCTCCTGCATCTTGCGCGCAACGTTGATGAGCGCCTTGGAGCAGACCATCATGGCCGCGCGCGCCCGGTGCGAGCTGGCAATCCGGTGGTAGCGTCCATCACCGGAGATGCAGCTCAGGATGCGGATGCCAAGCTCATCGAGCAACGGCTTCACCTGCCAGAGCTCGCCGGCAACGTTGTACTCGCCGATGATGTTGATGTCGTACGGCGTGGTGTGCTCGGGCTCTTCGGTGCCGATCACGTACTCCAGCAGCGCTTCGCCCGCAAGCTTGTTGCCCAGGTTCTTTGAGCCTGCAAAACCGGGCGCAAGAACAGGAACCACCGGGCGGTTGAATTTGGTGCGGGCGGCCTTGCACACGGCCACCAGATCGTCGCCGATCATTGCCGGGACACAGGTTTGATAAACAAAGATGGCCGGTGGATCGTGCTTCTCCACGATCTCGCGAATGGCGTGGAACAAGTGCTTCTCTCCACCAAAGATGATGTCCTGCTCGCTTATCGCCGTGGTAAAGCTGGTGCGGTAGAGCATGGGACCGGACGACTTCGAATTGCGCTGATCCCAGGAGTGGCCCTCGCACGAGATAGGTCCGTGAATCAGGTGGGCCGCATCGGCAATGGGCTGCAACGCAATCTTGGCGCCGTCAAAAGCGCACCCACCGGCTGCCGCTCCGGGCGCTAATTGTTTGGTGCAGCCTTTCTTTCGCGTCTCAGTGCTCTTGGCCCGATTCGTCGCACAACCCGGCTCATGGAAGACGTTCTGTAGTTGGTGCTTCAGATCGCTCATTCATCCTCCATTGCTGGGCAAACTATCTTCTACATCGGGTCTGGTTCAGATGGAACTGCGGCGATGCTGGGCAGTCATTCGTGCATTGCTGCCGCTTTCTCTGACCAAGCTAGTATCGTGACCACCTGAATTCCGTACATTGAGGTTCGTACTTTCCCACCCATTTCGCGATAAGGCCTGCGAAATGGATGGGGCACGGTGCTTTCAGGGGCACGGTGCTTTCAGGGGCACGGTGCTTTCAGGGACACGGAAGTCTACAGCGAAAGCGGAAATGCTCTAGCGAACGGCATCGAAGCTGCAGCCATCGACCGACTCGCGATCAGCCTCATCGAGAATCTTGTCGAGAATCCACACCAGCACATTCATCGCGCCTTGATAACCCCACACCGGATAGCGATGATGATGATGGCGATCAAAGATCGGGAAACCCACACGAATCAGAGGCGTCTTGGTGTCCCGCTCCAGGAATTTGCCATAGGTGGAGCCGATCAGGAAGTCAACCGGCTCGGTGAACAGCAGCGAGCGCATGTGCCACAGGTCCTTGCCTGCATAAGCGTGGCAGTCAGCGCCGAACGGTGAGCTCGAGAGCAGTGCAGTAGCCTTCTCCTGCCATGCAGCGTTGCCATTCGAACTGAGCACGTGAATCGGTTCGGCTCCAAGCTCCAACAAGAAAGCGGTGAGACCAAGCGCCATATCGGGATCGCCGAAGATGGCAAATTTCTTGCCGTGAACCAGCGCACTGGAATCGGCAATGGCATCCACCAGGCGGCCACGCTCCTTGCGCAACTCCTCCGGAATCGGCTTGCCGCTCAGCCGCGCAACCTCCATCAGGAAGCGGTCCGTGCCTTCCACACCGATGGGATGATTGAATGCCACAGTCTCCTGACCGCTTTTTTCAATCATGTCCAGCGTCTTGAAGGTGCAGAACTCCTGCATACTGATGGTCGCATTCGCATGGACGGCATTGGCTGCATCGACCAGCGTGGTGCCGCCGTCGTACATACGGAACTTGCCATCGGAGGGCGTATCCCACACGTCGCTGGGATCGCCCAGGATGGTTGCTTCAACGCCCATCAGTTTGAAGATGCGCTTGATCTCGCGCATGTTGCCGATGGTGTAGCCGTCGAATCCACCAATGAAGTTGATCGAGCCATTGGGCGTGCGCTCAAGCTTGGGCGCAGTGCCGGCCTTGCCGTTCCAGAAGTGTCCGAGAATGCCGTTCAGCGCGTTGTCGTAGCCGGTGGTGTGGCTGCCCACAAAGGCCGGCGTGTGCGCAAAGGGCACGTCGAGATCCTCCGGAACCGACCCCTTCTCCTTGGCGGTTTTGATGAACGCGTTCAGGTCGTCGCCGATCACCTCAGCCATGCAGGTGGTGGAGACGGCGATCATCTTGGGCTTGTAAAGGCTGAAGGAGTTGGCCAGGCCATCGACCAGATTTCCCATTCCGCCGAAGACCGCGGCATCTTCGGTCATCGACGAGGAGACCGCCGAAGTGGGCTCCTTGAAGTGACGCGAGAAGTGCGAGCGGTAGTAAGCCACACAACCCTGCGAGCCATGCACGAAGGGTAGCGTGCCTTCAAAGCCTAGTGCGGCAAATACTGCGCCGAGTGGCTGGCAGGCGCGCGCCGGATTGATCACCAATGCTTCGCGCGCGAAGTTCTTTTCGCGGTACTCCAGGCTCTTGGACCACTCGCCAATCTGGATCAACTGCTCTTCAGAAACCGCGTTTTCGAAGGTACAACGCTTGTTGGCGAACATCTTCCGGTACTCTTCGCCCTGGAACAATCTGGAGTGATCGATGATTTTTTCTGCACTCTGACTCATACTCTGTTCTCCTCGTCGATGGGGTGGGCGTTGGTTACCAGGGGGCCTTGGTCAGCTTCCAGACCGGCGCGTTGATGGCCATGTCCATGTCGCGTGCGAAGATGGCAAATCCGTCGTATCCGTGATACGGGCCGGAGTAATCCCACGAGTGCATCTGGCGGAAAGGAATGCCCATCTTCTGGAAGATGTACTTCTCCTTGATGCCAGAGCCCACCAGGTCCGGCTGAACCTTCTCCACAAACTTCTCGAACTCGTAGCCGCTCACGTCGTCGTAGATCAGCGTGCCGTCTTTGACGTAATGGGTGGTGCGCTGATAATCGTCGTTGTGGCCGAACTCATATCCGGTGCCGACGATCTCCATGCCCAGATCCTCATAGGCTCCGATGACGTGCCGTGGACGCAGACCGCCAACGAACAACATGACTTTCTTGGCTTCCAGACGCGTCTTGTATTTGGCAAGGATGCCATCGATCATCGGCTGGTACTTTGCAATCACACGCTCGGCGCCTTCCTTGATGGTGTCGTCAAAGTGTGCGGCAATGGCGCGCAGCGACTCAGCAATCTTGGTGGGCCCGAAGAAGTTGTACTCCACCCACGGAATGCCGTACTTCTCTTCCATGTGGCGCGTGATGTAGTTCATGGAGCGATAGCAGTGCAGCAGGTTGAGCTTGGCCTTGGGCGTGGCCTCCATCTCAGCCAGGGTGCCGTCGCCAGACCACTGCGCGATCACCCGCAGTCCCATCTCTTCGATCAGGATGCGTGAGGACCAGGCGTCACCGCCGATGTTGTAGTCGGCGATGATGGCCACGTCGTAGGGTGTGCTTTCGAACTTGGGCGCGTTCTTATCGCCCTTCTCGAAGACCCAGTCGCGAATAGTGTCGTTGGCAATGTGGTGGCCGAGCGATTGGGAGACACCGCGGAAACCCTCGCAGCGCACCGGCACGATGGTCTTGTTGTACTCCTTGGCCTTGACGCGAGAGACAGACTCGATGTCGTCGCCGATCAAGCCCACCGGGCACTCCGACTGGATGGTGATGCCCTTGTTGAGCGGGAAGAGGGTCTCGATCTCGTCGATGAGTTTGTTGAGTTTCTTGTCGCCACCAAAGACGATGTCCTTCTCCTGGAAATCGCTGGTGACTTGCATGGCCACAAAGGAGTCAACGCCGGTGGTGCCGTTATAGTAGTTGCGCCGCGTGGCCCAGGAGTACTGCCCGCAGCCAACAGGACCGTGGCTGATGTGGACCATGTCCTTCACGGGGCCCCAGACGACACCCTTCGAGCCGGCATAGGCGCAGCCGCGAATGGTCATGACGCCGGGCAGCGATTTGATGTTGGACTTGACGCCGCATTCTCCCTTTTCTTCCGTATAGGTGCCGAGGTGCTTGGCGCGACGCTTCGCTGACTTTTCCGGATAGGCTTCCAGAACCTCGTCGATCAGTTTCCGGTTGCGCTCTTTGAGTTCATCAATGCCTGTGCTCATAGGTCAATTGCACCTCGTGGATGAAATGATGGGACGAGAACATTACTTTCAGATTTCGGGTTACTGCGCCGGACACATCTCCAGCGCCCGCCCGATGAGCAGGAGCCGTTCGTCGATGTGCGTCGTACTTGAGAGTGCGCTGGCGGCATCGACCGATGGGTTGATGCGTTGATGCCGCCAGAGTGAGCGCGCTCGTTCCGCTGGTTATGCGGCTTCGATGGCCTTCTTGCCGACCAGATCTTCGTTCACATTATCCATGATGCCGTGCTGCATCAGGATCTCTTCCAGCTCTTCCATGGTGATCGGCGTGGGAATGACGCCGTTGCCGCCATTCTCGTGGATCTTTTTGGCCAGAGTCCGGTACTCCTCCGCCTGTGCGCAATCGGGATCGTACTCGACCACCGTCATGCGGCGAAGTTCGGCGTGCTGCACAATGTTGTTGCGCGGCACAAAGTGGATGAGTTTGCTATTCAGACGCTTGGCGAGTGTTTCGGCAAGCTCCAGTTCCTTGTCCGTCTGGCGCTCATTGCAGATCAATCCGCCCAAGCGAACGCCGCCTGAGTTGGCATACTTCAGAATGCCCTTGGCGATATTGTTGGCGGCATACATCGCCATCATCTCGCCAGACATGACAATGTAAATTTCCTGCGCCTTGTTTTCGCGAATCGGCATCGCGAATCCGCCGCACACCACGTCGCCCAGCACATCGTAGGAAACGTAATCGAGGTTCTCGTACGCGCCATTCTCTTCGAGGAAGTTGATAGCAGTGATGACGCCGCGACCGGCACAACCAACGCCAGGCTCCGGGCCACCGGACTCAACGCAACGAATGCGGCCAAAGCCATACTTCATACATTCATCGAGTTCAATATCCTCGACGCTGCCCTTCTCGGCCGCCAGGCTCAGAATGCTGTTCTGTGCCTTGGCATGAAGGATCAAGCGGGTTGAATCGGCCTTGGGGTCACAACCGACGATCAGGATCTTCTGCCCCAACTGCGCCAGTGCCGCGAGTGTGTTCTGTGAGGTGGTGGACTTACCGATGCCGCCCTTGCCATAGAATGCGATCTGCCGTAGTTTCGCCATATTCATCTCCTTGTTCGCTGGTTCCTGAAATGTTGCCGGAGTTCGGATACGCCTTGCGTTGTCCTCTTCCTGCCGTGGCTGCCGGTCGAGCTGCGAAGCCTTGTCGCATTCTGCTCAGTCGGTGTACGCCCTACTAATAGCAATCGGCGTGCCATTCTTGAAGATTCTGTAAGCCGCTTGCGATGAGGCTGTTAGCGTGTTTTGTGCCGACGTGCCCCAGTGTGAAGAACGCGACAAACGCGACGAAAGCTGTTCTTCACGCAACAATTCAACGTCACAAGTCCGCGCTGATGAGACGCTGAACATAATCCGCAAGCGGCTGTGGGATGCGTTCGATATTGTGTTCCGCCATGAAGCGCTCTTCGTTCTTGGTGGGCTCTTCCGCGAGCACGGCCCAATGCAGGTCAGAGGATCGCTTCGTAATTTGATGAGCCATCTGCCGCTCCAACTGCGTGTTGAAGCGGCAACCAAGAAACAGAAAGTTCCGTCCACTGCGCAATTTCTGCACGACAGGAGGAATTGGCGTCTGAATGTCGATCTCTGTCAGGACCTCGACATAGTCGGAATCCGACACTAGATAGTTGGCTTCAGGCCACACACCGCCCAGCGGCGCGTAGAGCAGGACCTTCTTCTCATCCGGCTCCTCGGCAATGGCGTCGGTGGCCAGAACGCCGCTCGCATCAAAGCTCCGATACCAGATGTCGCGATGATCGGCACGGCTAACGCCTTGCACGAGGGCCCAATCCTGGCGCGCAGCAAACGCCTGATTGAAGAGGTTATCGTACCAGGCATACACCACCAGTCGCAGACCGGTCTGTTCGGCGATGAATCGATGCAATACGCCCGGCTCCGCGGGCTGGCTGAAGGATGCGCTCATGGCGCGCTTCAATGTGAGCCGGTGCTTGAAGTTCTCAATGAACTGTGCCGCTCCACCCAGGTTGGCGCGCAATTTTCCGGGAACCTGACTTTGTGCCGTGATGCGCGCCACCAGTTCGGCTGGGCACTTGGGCAGCGGGTTGGATGCGTCCAGAGACAGAACACCGGGGCCGATGTAAGGAATCACGGCCCCGGTTGCAAATGCTGCGCGAATCTCTTCGATCGTAGTTTCCGGCATCCTTACTCCTCTTCTGCCAATCGTCGTGCTTCCACGGTGATGGGCATGCGCGTGTCGGCTGCCATCTCCGGTAACTGCAGCCTCCATCCGTTGGCCAGCGTCACAAGCCCACCCCAGAGCGTCTCTTTCTCGTGTGCAACGATCGGCTCCTCCAGATCCTTCTTGGGAACATAGGCGGAATAATTACCGCTCGGCATCTTGCGAATCATCACTTTCATAGGAGGCTCCTTGGAGATTGGTTGCAGAGGTTGGGCCGCTCGGAGGGCGCTCGGGAAGTTCTCCTATTGCCGTAGAGGGGTTCCTTGCGCCCCCACCCTAGCCGCAAGAACAAGAACGCGGCGAGGATGGGGCGCCCGCCCTTAAGCTGACTATTGATCCGGCCCTTCAATAGTGTGTAGGTTTCCCACCCATTTCGCGATAAAGCCTGCGAAATGGATGGGGCACGGCGCTTCTATTTGAGGGCCGGACCACTAGTGTGCGTCGTCGATCAGTTCGATTTCGCTCTTCTTCATGCCGACCCGGTAGCCGCTTTCCAGAAATTCAATACCGTAAATGTAGAACTGCTGCAGATAGGTGCCAATCGATGTCACATACCCGACATCGCCTTTACGCGCCAGCAAGTCGCCGATCTCCTTGCCGGCAAAGGTGCCGTCGTTACGAATCATTTTGCGCGAACGCACCTTCGCTCCATAACTAAAGGCGGGCGGTCCATCTAACTCCACTTCCGTGCTACTGCGCATGATGGTGTCCATTTTCAGGCTCCTTTCTCTCGGTCAACCGCAGGCATGCGGAACAGCACATGGCCTGGATTACTGTGATCTTTCTCGGTCGACAATCGTTCCGTAACCAGTTCGTGAATCATCGATTCTTCGTCGTTCGCCAGCAACTGGAGAACGCTGTGCGGCGCGCGCTGCGCTACCGCAAAGCGCACCCGGCAGTCAGCATCGTGGACCAGTACATGCAATTGATGCAGAGGAATGCGCCGCGCCACCTCCGCGCGCACCGGTTCCTCTTCATCCTGCGCAAGCCGAATGAGCCACTGCGGCGCTATCCTCTCGGCTACGGCCAATCGCACCTGCGGGTCCGGATCGTCCATCATATGCCGCAAGAGAGGAATGCCAATTCGCCGGGCAACGAGCTGGCGCACAAAGTAGTCCGGGTCAGACATCATGGGCGCAAGCTCCTCGCCCTCAACATGCCCGGCCACACGGATGCGCACCTCGCGGTCCGCGTCCTCGCGCAGCCTGAGCAGAAACCGGCGCGGCAGTCGCAACGCCGTGTTCCATCGCACTTCGGCATCCGCATCGGTCAGCAATGCAGTCAAATGGCAGGGATTGGCAAAGCGTACCGCGGCAGCACGCACCTCGGACCTTTCGCTGGCCAGATACCCGTCCGCGGCATCCCGATTCGTCTCAAAGAAATGTTCGATCCTGCTTGGACGCGGCGAATGTACGCATCTCTTCTCAGGCGTGCATTGCTTCAACGCATGGGCACGCATGTGTGCGCAGCGATCGCAACGGATCGGCTTTCCTCGCCAGTCGAGATCCTTCTGCCTGCGCCCAAACATCGCTACCTCCCTGTGGAACTGCTTGGGCCTCGGCCAACAAGTTTCACCAGCGGAGGCAGCGACGAGGTACTGCATAAGCCCTGCACCTTGCCCGGCAGATGGAAGATAAAGCCGGATTGCGCTATTGATTCGGAGAAGTCAATGGTCCCGCCCGCCAACAGCCCCTGGCTATAGAAGTCCACCAACATGCGCACTCCGGAGACAACCATCAACTCTGCGCTATCGGGAGCGGGTTCTTCGATGTCGAACTCCGCGGCCAGTCCCGAACAGCCACCCGGCTTGACGCGCAGGCGGAAGCCCGAGGTCGGGGTCGCAGAGAAGCGCAGCATACGGCGCATGAATCGCTCTGCAGACGGTGTTAATTGAAAGGGCACGATCTCTCCTCCATGGGGTTGTGCAACGGTTGCGTTTCTGTATCAGACTGTGAGCGCACCTTGGCGGATGGCCGCATCACCGCGCTCGCGGTGTGCGATCTGGCCGGACGCCACACGCTCGCAGTAGCCGACGTAATAGCGCAGCAATGCAGGCTGGATCGCCTCCAGCGCAAACTCGTCCACAGCTTCGATGCCGGCCTCCATCAAGCCCTTGCGAGGGCACGCGCCAATGCGGCCAACCAGTACAGCCACGCAATCCTGAATGGCCCGCACCACGGTGTCCAGACTCTCTTCTTCGCCAGATCCACCCTGACAGTACTGATCGACGCGCCGATGCCCGACAAAATTCGCTCCAGCGCTGTTCACCTCATACACTTGAAACTCGTGCGCATGACCAAAATGCTCGTTGATCCGCCCCTTGCCTTTGCTGGCTATTGCGACCAGGATTGAAATCTCGCTTTTGCTCTGTGCCAGCGCAGCCAGTTCCGCATCGCGTTCGGCGGCAAAGACCTTTCGTTGCTCTTCGACACCCTGCTGATAGGCCTTGCGCGCATCGGGACTGTAGTTCACTTCCATCGCCATCACCTTCTCGGTGGTAAACTCCGCGCTGCGATCCTCGCCCAACATGCCCACCGCATCGGCGCGGCACTGGCGGCAATGCCTCATCATCTTCATGCCGTCCTGGCAGGAATCCTGCAGCTTCTTCAACTCCTGCGCCGTGGGCCCGCGTTGCCCGCTCAGCCCGAAGACTGTTCCGTGTTCCGGGGCCGAGATCAACGGCATGATGTTGTGCAGGAATGCGCCCCGCTTCTTCACTTCACGATTCACATCGACGAGATGGTGATCGTTGATGCCTGGAACCATCACCGAGTTCACCTTGGCCAGAATGCCGCGTTCCCGCAACATCTCCAGACCCATCAACTGGCGCTCGATCAGCAGGCGCGAAGCTTCCACGCCCGTATACTTCGTCCCGCGGAAGTAGACCCATGGGTAGATACGCGCTCCGATCACAGGGTCAATCGTGTTGATGGTGACGGTTACGTGGTCAACGCCCAGCGCCGCAATCTGCTCCACATAATCCGGCAGCATCAAGCCGTTGGTCGACAAACACAGCTTGATGTCTGGAGTTTGGGCGCGAACCAGTTCAAAGGTTCGGAATGTCTTCTCCGGGTTCGCGAGCGGATCTCCCGGCCCTGCAATTCCGAGCACGGTCATCTGCGGAATTTCACTGGCTACAGCCAGCACCTTCTTGGCCGCTTGTTCCGGTGTCAATCGCTCGCTCACCACGCCAGGCCGCGACTCATTGCTGCAATCGTATTTGCGATTGCAGTAGTTGCACTGGATGTTGCATGCCGGAGCCACGGCCACATGCATGCGGGCGTAGTGATGATGCGCCTCTTCGCTGTAGCAGGGATGATTCTTCACCTTCTCCCACACCTCGGCGGGCAGGTCGGCTGGTCCGGCCGATGAGCCGCAGCCTCCGAACGCGGTGCCGGAGCGGTCGCACAGTGAATCCTTCGGTTGATCGGTCTTGGGCTGAAGAATGCTCAGCAGCGAATGTGGCGTTGCGGCAGTTGTCATCTGGACGTCTCCTGTCGCGGCGCGTGCAATGCCGCAGATGCTTTCTCTGCATCTTGCATCCCGAGTGCCAAACCACAAGGATCGTTTCAAAGGGGTTACGCGATCTGCTTCTGTCGCGGATGCGACATTCCGATCAACTGGGCGTCGCATTTGTCGCAAAGTGCGTTCCGCCAATAGAGGATCTATTGATCCGGCAAGAAAACAGTGACATCGTATTCCCACCCATTTCCGCAAAAAACGCGGAAATGGATGGGGCACCCTGACAGTATTTAATTGCCGGATCTATAGTGTGGTGAGTCATTCATTCCTGTCGAAAAACACAAAAGCAACCGCAGATCCTTCGACTCACCACCCCCAAACTCCGCCCCAATGAGCCAAAATCGCTCTTTGGGGACCCCGAAGTACGTTTGGGACCCCGTTCGCTCAGGATGACAACTGTATTTGTGATGCGAATGAATGACTCAGGACACTAGAATCGCTTTCAGAAATGGTGTAGAGAAATGGTGGTTCCCTCAGGGGCTAAAGCCCGCCGTCACAAAATGGCCTTGTGGCCCGACTAAAGTGGTGCCCTGTTACAAAGCCTTGCCCGTTCCTCTCTTGGGCTGCGGAACCTGCGCTAACTTGATATTCATCTCGTGAAAAGCTTTAGAGCATTTTGCGGAATGGTGTAGACCTGGATTTCATTGGTATCCCACCCATTTCCGCAAAAAACGCGGAAATGGATGGGGCACGGGAGTCTATAGCAAAAGCGAAAATGCTTTAGAACCGCTTGATTTCGATGTTGTACTTGCGCAGCGCGTAGCCCATCTGCCGGGGCGTAAGGCCGAGCAACCGTGCCGCCTTCGCCTGCACCCACCCAGAGCGCTGCATGGCTTCTACAAGCCGCTGCCGCTCTCCAAAGCCAGCTTCAGGCTCGCTGCCGAGTGGCTGCGATTGCGGAGGCGCTGAGGATGCCGGTGGATACGGTGGGGCAGCAAACGCGGCAGGTAGCTGCGCTGGCATCTGGGCAGTTGCCGCAGAAGGTGCAATTGCGCCGGCCGGGAAGATGCCACTGCTGCGCTCGTTGATTCGCCGGCCCAGCATCAACGAAAGACAACTGCCGTTATTGCAGGCAAAGTCCTCCACACAGATGGTCGTGCTCTTGGCAAGAGCCGCGGTGCGGCGCACACAGCTTTCCAACTCGCGAACATTACCCGGGAAGTCGCACTCAGAGAGCAGCGTCATCGCACTTTGCGAGAGCGCCAGACTGACGCCGTGCTCATCGTTGAAGCGGCGCAGAAACTCATCTGCCAGCATTGGCACGTCTTCACGGCGCTCGCGCAATGGCGGCAGATAGATGGGCACAACGCCGATGCGGTAGTAGAGATCGGAACGGAAAGCGCCGGCCAGTACCGCCTCTTCCAGGTTGCGATTGGTGGCCGTCACCAATCGCACATCTACGGTAATGGTGCGGGTTCCGCCCACCCGCTCAAACTCGCCCTCCTGCAGAACGCGCAGCAATTTGGCCTGGAAGGCGAGAGAGATTTCTCCAATCTCGTCGAGAAACAGGGTTCCGCCATGCGCCAACTCGAAGCGCCCTTTGCGCATCTCGTTGGCCCCGGTGAACGATCCCTTCTCGTGCCCAAAAAGTTCTGACTCCAGCACCGTTTCTGAAAGCGCCGCGCAGTTCACCTTGACGCAGGGCTTGTCTTTGCGCGGCGAAAACTCATGCACAGCGCGCGCAAACAGCTCCTTGCCCGTTCCCGATTCGCCGCGCAGCAGCACTGGCAGGTTACAGCGCGCCACCTGCTGAATCTTGCCCATCACGGAGCGGATCGATGCGCTCTCACCCACGATGCCCGATACGTTCTCCGTAAACTTTTCCGCCAACGGGTTCAGCGCTTCTTCATAGCGATGGCGTTCCGTCATCAGCCGTTGCCTGTCGCTTGCCACCAGCGACTGCAAGGCGACCGTCTGGCCTACCAGATTTGCCACCATGGCGAGGAAGCGGGCGTCTTCGTCGAGCGCAACGGAAAGATCGTGTCGGCTTTGCCGCTCCATCAGCACCAGGCCCACCGTCTTCTCTTCATTGCGGATACGGACACCGATAAAAGAGCGGATGACGCCAGGCTCGCTCTTTGCCAGCTCGCTCCATCCGCGGAACCACGGGCTTGTTGAAATGTCGCGTACCTTGAGCGGGAGAGTTGAAACCAGCGTCTGTCCGATCACCTCTTCTGGAATGCTGTCGAACTGCTGACGCGCTGTGCCCTTGCCCCATCCGGAGCCAACCACGAGCGTGGGTTCATCCTTTTCGTCGAGTAGCGCGATCAGGCCGTCCTGCAGATCGAGAAAGCTGGCCAGCATACTCATCACTGCCGACAAAGCCTCTTCCAGGCGCGCAGGCCGCGTAAGGATGCGCGAGATCTCATAGATGCCGAGAAGTGCCGAATGAGCACGGCTGACCGCATTCGAATTCGAGATGGAATTCTGTTCGCTCATACACTCTCCTCAGCGGCAACAGCACCGGACGAATGCATCAACCTGTATGGGCACAGAGATGCAAATCGAGAAACAGCAGCGCTGGTTGCAGAACAATGGCTTGCGCATCCGCGACCAGGGTGAGGGGCACCCATTCCCGAATGTTATCGAGCCTTGCGGGTGAGGATCGGTACCTCTTGAAGCGAAGATACCACAGATGTGGTAAGAGGGAACCGGCATATAGCTTGCCGGTTCCCTCCGTTTGAGCGGCGAATGGCACTACCTTTTCGTAAGCAGAATCTCCTTGCCCTGCGCCTTCGAAGAGCGGATGAAGTAGATTGCGCCGTAGATGCCCCATAGCCCGGCGATCCCCAGCGCCAGCAGCGGCTCCTTGGTTGTGCCCAGTCCGAAGACGGGAGAGATCAGGTAGAACGCCATGCAGACAATGTTGGCGATCAGGCCGAAGCCAGGAATAATGAGGTGCTTGACCACGTTGTAATCATGACGGCGATGATACGCCATGATGCACAACAGACAGCTGAGTGCGTAGAGGATGAAAGTGCCGAAGTTCGATGTCAACGTGATGGTGAGCAACGTGTTCGGCAGCGCGGCCATGGTGGCATGAGACCCGTAACCGAAGCTCGAGAAGATGTTGTGCGGTAGAGCGGCAACTGCGGCATCGGTAGGAGCGCCTCCATCGCCAAAGGCAACGGAGACGGCCACCACGCCGATCACGGCAGAGATAGCAGCCAGCGTCCAGATGGCGCTGCGCGGCGACAGCGATTCAGCGTGCAGAATGCCGAAGTGCTCTGGCGCTTCCTTGTCTCGCCCCATTGCGTAGGTAACGCGGGCGCCGGTGTTCATGCAGCTCAGCGTGGTGCCGATCAGCGCCAGAAACACCGTGAAGGCTTCTGCCAGCATGAAGTATTTGCCGTGCCCCTGGCCAAGCAACGCATCGCCCACAATGATCATCATGTCGCCCACCGGAGCGGCAGAACTCGCTGCGCTTTGCATGGTATAGCCCGAGTTCAGGAAGTAATTCGCAGCGAAATATTCAAACAGGTAGCAGATCAACCCCTGGATCAAGAGCGATCCAATAACCGCGATGGGGATGTGCTTGGTGGGATTCTTCGCTTCACCGCCCATTGCAGTCACCGATTCAAATCCCACCAGAATCAGAATCGCCACCGTTGCCTGAATGAACATGAAACTTATCTTGTGCGGCAGAAGCACCGAAGCCGCACTCTGGTGGGTCAGGAAGTTGCCGCTCGCATCCGCTGCGGGGTAGTCGATGGTGAACGGAACCGGCTTGCCTGCGGTATCGAGCAACGGTAGCGGATTGCCCGCGGCATCCCGCACGGTCGACCCGTCTTTGGCCGTGGCGAACTGATAGGTGTAGGTGGCCAGCGACTGGTTATCGTACTGAAAGGCCGGCGCGCCCGTGGGGTGGCTGGCGCGATAGCCGAGCGCCAACACGCTGAACAGCACCAGCGCCGAGATCTGAATGATGTTGATCGCCAGATTCACAGCCGTCGATGCGCCCGCGCCCTTCTGGGCAATCCACGCCACGAAGAAGGAGAAGACGACCGCGATCAGCGCCATGAACAGCGGGCCGGGATTCGACCCGGACAGGAAGTTCGGGAACAGAAATCCAACCACGTACCCAATAAAGATGCCGGTGGTGGCCACCATCACGCCGGGATAAACCCAGTAATAGAGGTGCGAACCCCAGCCGACAATGAATTTCGAGATACGCGCGTACCTGAAGAAGCGGTCTTTGGACAGCAGGGCCTGCTCCGCGTAGTAGTAGCTGGAACCGATGCCTGGAAAGAGCTTTGCAATCTCTGCGTAGGCCACGGCCGTAGCCAGACAGAGAAGCAGAGCGGCAAAGATGCCGATCCACATTGCCGGAGCCGTTGTTCCCGTGGTGGCCTGAATGTAGAAGGTGAGCCATAGAAATGCGCCGGGCGCGATCAGCGCCATCGCATTGCTGGTCAGTCCGGTAAGGCCCAGCGTCGCTTGCATCTGGGGTGCTTGCTTTTCCGCCATGAGTGTTCTCCTGTCAAAAGGGATACAGCAACCGGTTCGCCGACGTTGGATACACGAAGAGTACAAGGCGCATGCGCCTGAGCTCGTACCGGATAGTTGGTATGAACTCAACTTAGCCAAGATGCGATAAGGACTGTATGAAGATGCGCATAAAGACGGCATGAAGTATTCAATAATGGGATTGAAGGATGGCGGCAGATTGCCGCGAGTGTGCGGGCACGCAAGCCTATGCGCTGCAACAATCGTAGAAAACCATCCTGTATTACTCGAACTACGCGCCTCGAATTTAGGCGACTTTTCGCGCGTTTCTGCGATGTAAGACGAGGGTTGGGTGGGAACACCCACTCCGGGAGAATCCTCAACTGGAAAAGCGAACGTATTGAAGAGCTTGGGATCTCCATGAAGGCCGAATAGAGAACTGTGGAATCAGGGTTGAGAGTGAGCCAATTGCGAAATGGCGTCTGTGCCCTGCATGTCTCAGGATGAACCTTATTCACCACGATGTGGATGTGGAAGTGCGCCCTGTCATCATGCGCAATTATGACCTTGGGTATTCATTGCAGAGCAAGCGAAACGGAGGTTCGTCTTCCACAATCTCCGGGTACCTGGGCAGCGGTTCTTTGAAGCGGTTGTCTGTATCGTCATCGTTGACAGAAGAAACCTCGCCAATCAGGCCATCGCCATCAATCGCATAAAACATGTGGTAAAGATAGGGCGTCAATGTGATGGACTCGCCAGCTCCCAAAATTACGTTCCCCCCGGCTTCGACTTGCCGTCGCACGCCGTCGCACGAAACAGAAACCGGCGTCGGCGCAAATCCTCCGTCTTCGGCTGAATTATAAAGTTGCACCAACAGGCGGCCTGTTCCCTTGCCGCCTCTGTTAATGATGTCCTCTGTCTTATGGGCATGGTAGTGAAAGGGGGTTACTTGATTTCGCCGCACAAACATGATCTTTTCCGCGTAGATTTTGGAGCCCGCGCCGCTGGACATGGATCCGTTGCGAAGGGTGAACAATGTCAGTCCCAAAGACTCAAATTGTCCTGAGTTGAAATCGGTGATGTCCCACCCCAACCGATTCGCGCGGATCTCCTCTGCTTCACTCCCGCGCTGCCGCCATTCTTCCGGTGTCCAATCGGCGTAGGGAGGCAAGATAAAGCGGTTCTCTGCTAAAAAGGTGCTGGCTTCAAGAATGGATCGATTAATCGCAGATCTCTTCATTGGGTTCTTCCTTCGCCGAGAATTGTAGAGAGCCCGGCGGCGGATCCCGATGGCAAACTTAGCGCTTCTCCAGCGTTTCGTGGCATGAAACGAATATCGCAAGCCTGGGACAGCAATTGAGCGGCAAGGAGCGGGTAGGGGAAGAGGCCTCGATTCTGCAATCGTTTCTCAATACCTAGCCTCGGAATATTCCCAACCTATACTGGTTCGTTTCGATTGCCGGAGGTAACTCTCAAATACTGGCTGAAGCGTGCATCCACGCGTCGTTTGAATACACTTTATCGACATTTCCCGGCGTAACAAGTTCATGTTGTGTAAAGACCGCGGGGGGCACGCACTTCTTCTCGAGGATTTCCAGGGCGAGCTTGATAAGTTGAGCGCCATAGGACTCCGGGAAATAGGCAACAGTGCCAATAAACCTGGTGGATGGCCTCCTCAACTCTCTCCTGGCTTCAATACTGCCGGCTTGACCAACAATTGCACACTCTTTTTCGAGGCCGTTTTCGCGGAACGCCTGGAGCACGGCCAGTGCGGTGGAATCGTTGACGGCGCCAACCAGCACCTTTCTTGCTTTGTGGCGCCGCAGGTGCTTTCGAACAATATCGAGCGTTACTTCGAACTGCCCCCCCTTGGTGTCGTAATGACAAGAAGGGATTTTTCTGCTCTCGGGCATGCACTCGTTGAGTCCGTCGCAGATTCCGGTCAATCGGCTGTTTAGAAGAGGGCCCGCGGCATCTACTCCCAAATACATCACCTGCTCGGCCTTGCCGCTCCAGTTCTTTAGTGCCCATTTAGCAAGATAACGTCCTGCAATGCGCCCTGCCTTGTAGTTATCGGCACCAAAGTAAAAGGAACCGGGGTGGGGGATATCGACCGCGATGAGCGGAATTCCGGCGTCAAGGAACTTGGCTGCAATCTGAGAAGCTACATTTACGTTGATTTGCGAATCGATGACAAGATCCACTTTTTCCGCGACGAACCGTTCTGCATTTTCCAAAGCCACTCGGGGGCTGAACTCGTTATTCAGAACCACGAGATCTATGTCGGCGGCGCTCGCGGCGCTCATCAAGCTATCCGTAACGATTCCAGTAAATGGAAGCAAGTTGCTTTGGGAGGCATATCCAAGCCGGAATCTTCTTGAATGAACGGGCTGCAGGCGGGACTGATACCCTTGCTTTCCGGCACGGCCGACGAGTCCAGCCTCCACGAGAGTTTCGAGAAGGCGAAAGACTGTCCCTTTGTCGAGTTTGGTGTGTTCGGCAACAGCTCGCAGAGTCAGTACCTCATGCGACGAAGAAAATGCCTTCAAGATGGCTGCAGCTCGTATCACCGACCGGACCGTATAAGACCGCTTTTCTGGCTGGAGTGCTCCCGCGTACACAGTACTGGACTTCATACTGCGAAATCTTACAGCAGTGGCGCCGAGGCTGACAATTGGCCCTATATTGAGGGTTTTTCCTAAATTGAGCTTCGCTTGGGGGATCGTGCTTTTGCCGTTCATTTCACCTCTTAAAACGCGTGGCAATCTAGCTTTTGCCATGCGGCACTTCCGCCGCTTCGATTATGATGCTCTTTCAACACACGCCGGATACTGGATGAGCTGAGTGCAAATATTGGCCGTTCTGCGCGATAGCTGGAATGCTCACATCCTGCAGTCTCGCGGCTCTGTTTAGGGAGACACGTGCAAAAGACTCTTGACTTAAAACTCGCGGAACTGAAGAGGAACCCCACTTCCCGAGTATTCATTTTGGCGGACGCGAAGGATGCCGACATGGCTTTCGGCATCTCCTCGACAGGGCAAACTCCCGAGGGAAGCCAGCGATCGCTTGGCGAATACCGCGATCAAATGCGGCAAATCATCTGCCAGGCCTTGGTGGACATCGTGCTGATGTCGGCCAGCACGTCCGAGATACTTACGATTCAAGAACGCCTATTTGAATCGTCGTCCGTTACTCCGGCAGTGCGCGCCAACGACACGACAGATGTGCACATTGTTCGCGGGGCGCGATATGCGGACGCTCCCTCGCAACCGTTTGCCACAGCGACTCTCGACCACATCCAGGCCGGCAAGAGCTCATGTACCGATGCAGAGCGCTGTCTGGGCGCGAATCTGGGCCTCTATTCTGTGACATTCAACAACGATCCAGACCGCGACCTCAAGGTTCTTGAAACTTACAAGGCGTTCCGGCTTGAAGCCGAAGAAAAACATTTCAGCCATTTCCTTGAGGTCTTTCATCCCAATGTGCCGGCCAGCGTCCACGGCATTGCGCCGGAGAAGATTCCATACTTCGTCAACGATCATATCGTTCGTCTGCTGGCGGGGGTTCCGGCCGCCGGAAGGCCCCACTTCTTGAAGATCCCTTATGCCGGCCCCAAGGCTCTGGAAGAACTGTGCGCGTACGATCCTTCCCTGGTGGTGGGCGTATTGGGCGGCTCGGCAGGAACCGCGCACGATGCATTCGATCTTATCTACCAGGCTAAGCGCCATGGGGCTCGCGTGGCGCTATTCGGCAGAAAAATCAATGCGGCCGAGCATCAACTATCGTTTGTTCAATATCTGCGCTTGGTGGCGGACGATCAGATCCTGCCCGCGGAGGCGGTCAAGGCATATCACGGGGCACTTCATGCATTGGGAATCCCTGCACGCCGCGGCCTAGAACAGGACTTGGAACTGACCACCTCCTTTACAAACTACGGCGGCAGGTAGTGCCGGATCAACCGGATGTGCTTCACGCTCTGGAAACCGATATGGCATTCGCGAAGCACCGATAACTGTTTTGAGACGACCGAAGAATGGGAAGCATGAACAAACAATATGACGTGCTGGGAGCCGGAATCGCAGCAGTGGACGATCTAATTTATGTTTCAGATTTTCCCGCAGTCGATTGCAAGATACCGGTTCACGCCAGCACACGCCAAGGCGGAGGACCAGCCTGCACGGCCGTTGCCGCAGTTGGATCGCTGGGGGGACGTGCCGCTTACACGGCTCGTTTCAGTGACAACGATCTGTCGAAGTTCATTGGGACCGCATTGAAGCACCATGGAGTGGATACCTCTCCCATCCAATACGACCCGGCTGGCGGCCCGTATCACAGCATCATTGTGGTAGATGGCGCGGGACACCGTAACGTGTTCTACGATCCGGCGCTTTATCGGGTGGTCGCAGCGAACGATTTGCCGGACGAACTGATACAGTCCGCAAGGCTGTTTCTTCTCGACCATCTTACCGAGCCCTCGCTTGTCCCAGTTGCAGAAAAGGTTCGCCGCTTGGGTGTTCCGATCTTGGGCGACATTGAAGGCCAGACTCAGTCTGCAATGAGTCTCGCCGCGCTGACGGACTATTTGATTGTTCCGAAGGCCTTCGCCCTTTGGGCGAGCAACGCTGAGGACCCGCACGATGGCTGCGCGTTTCTCGCCCGCACGCCGCGCCTTGCAACTGTGGTTACAGATGGCCCCCACGGCTGTATTTTTTGCACAAGAACAAATCCGGAGGTGCGGCATTTCCCAGCCTTCGCGGTTGACGCGCTCGATACCAACGGATGCGGCGACACCTTCCATGGAGCTTTCGCCCTGGCGATTGTGCGCAGCCTCGAAGTCGAGGAAGCAATCACGTTTGCTTCGGCGGCTGCCGCGCTCAAAGCGATAGCGGCTGGAGGGCAGCACAGAGGATGGGACGCACTTCCCACGCTAGATGAAGTGTTGCAATTTCTCCAGGCTACGCTCGATGGGCCTGAGAGATCGGCGTTGCTGGCAAAGCTCGCCACCCTGAGAAACCCCGCGGAATTGGCAGGTTGAGAGGACTTCTTGTTCCAAACCCTCCTTCGCCTGAGGACCGAACAACGCCGGGCCGCGCCAGCAAGCGCCTTGGAGCCATTGAGCCAACGAGTGATAGCAACACGATGCTGGACTACCGGAGAGATTGAAGTCATGAAGCTGCAGAAGCGATTTGAACGGGGCAATGCAAAGTTAGCCATAGCGCTGCTGTTGATCTTGATCGGCAGTCAGAAAACTTCTTTCGCCCAACATCCTGCCGATCTACTGACGCCTCCACCGGCCGACGCTCCGCATCTGAACGGCCCGAAGCTGTATGGCGTGCGGCCGAGCCATCCGTTTCTCTATCGCATTCCCTGTACCGGGATGCGGCCCCTGCGCTTCTCCGCCGATCATCTTCCTGGCAGTCTCAAACTCGATCACCAATCCGGCATCATCACCGGCAGCGCCCCGCAACAGCCCGGTGCGTACGCCGTGACACTTAGGGTTTCCAGTCGGCGCGGCAAAGACTCCCGTCCGTTTCTCATTGAAGTAGGGGACCGGATTGGCCTGACCCCGCAAATGGGATGGAACGATTGGTACGCATTCTATGACCACATTTCAGACGGCGATGTGCGAACCGCCGCGGTCGCGATGATCTCTTCAGGCATGGCCGATTTTGGCTACCAATATGTGGATATTGATGACGGCTGGATGAGGAGGCCGAGTTCGCAGGACGCTGCCTTGAAGGCGCCTGTGCGCGATACGCAAGGGAAGATCCTTTCGAACGGTCATTTCCCGAACATGCAGTCGCTGACCAGCTTCATACACTCCCTTGGCCTCAAAGCCGGAATCTACTCGTCCCCTGGCCCACTGACCTGCGCACGGTCTGAAGGTTCCTATCAACACGAAATTAACGATGCCCACAGCTTCGCCGATTGGGGCTTCGATCTGCTCAAGTACGATTGGTGCTCCTACAGCGGCGTGGTCGCGGGCAAGACACAGGCGGATTTCGAAAAGCCATACCGAAACATGGGCACTCTACTTCATGGGCTCAATCGCGACATCATCTTGAATACCTGCCAATATGGACTGGGCGATGTATGGAAGTGGGGGCGCGAAGTCGGCGGGCAATCCTGGCGAACCACGGGCGACGTGGGATTGGCGCCGAATGCAACTCTGCCGGGATTCTATGAGGTTGGATTCGCCAATGCCGCACTCAGTCAATACGCCGGCCCTGGCGGATGGAACGATCCAGACTACATCCTCATCGGCACCGTAGGGAACACCACGAACTCGAAACTCCCTGCACGCCTTACCTCCTTGACCCACGACGAACAATACAGCTATATGTCCATGTGGTCTCTGATGGCTTCGCCTCTCATATTCTCCGGCGACATGAGCAAGCTGGACCCGTTCACGCTCAATGTCTTGTGCAATTCCGAAATAATCGACGTCAACCAGGATTCATTGGGCAAGCAAGCCGTCATTGTGCGCAAGACAGAGAGTGACTTCATCCTCGAAAAGCCGCTCGATGACGGCTCAGTCGCAGTCGGCCTTTTCAACCTAACCAACACGCCTCGCCCCATTTCAGCAGACTGGAAAGAGCTTGGATTAAGCGGCCGTCAAACTGTGCACGATCTCTGGCGCCAGCATGACCTGGGGACATTTTTTGAAACCTTTTCTTCGCAAGTTCCTGGCCATGGGGTCACGATGGTGCGATTGACTGCTGCACCTATCCATTGATGGTTTATGGCATAAGAAACATTGCAACGGTAACCGATCTTCTGCATCCCGACGGTAGAAGGCAAGCAGACTGCACAGACATCAAGGAGGCATCGGTGAAACGGACGCGACGAGAATTTGTAAAACTTGCGGTGGGGGCGGTTGCAGCAGCAGAACAACTGCCTCGGCTTGGAGCTCAGACCGGAGGAGCCGCTCAGGGCGCAGAGCCGAAGATGGAATACCGTTCTCGATTCTTGCACGTACAGATGGCTGCGGATCAGCCGAACATCGCCGTGCTTTCGGTCGATTCTTTGGGACAGAACCATCTGGACGGCAATGTCATGCTGCCCCTGCCGCCTGTGGGACAAACTTACCGAGCCTCTTGCACCAGATCCACAGTTGAATACCATTTGCCAGGAACAACGGGCGATCCAACATGGAGCTTCAACTTCACCGAGTCAGGCATCGTTATCCGCACGACCTATTCTGCCGGCAACCGGCACGAACCTCTGGTTTTCAGCTTTGACTCTATCGGCAGCCATGCCACCTTGCTCGGACTTTTCGATGACGAAGGAGCAATTTCCTTGCCCGCGCTTCTGCACTTTCCGGTGCGCGGCACATTTCGCATCACAACGAACGCTCCAAACGTGAGCCTCGGCTACGATGCGTCGCGTCGCACGGAGGATTTTGTCCGCGTCAGCTTTCCACATGCTACGAGGCGACAGCCACAGATTGAATATCGGCTTGAAGTTACCTGTATCTACCCTCGTGGCGCGAATGTCGATAAGTATCCAAGGTTCGACGGATACCGCCGCGACTTCCTGAGCATCCTCCAACTCAATCCACGGCGGCGCGCTCTGGCTAATAACTCCGCCAGTGACACCTGCGCCGACACTATTTTTGAATATGCGATGATGGCTATTTCCATGCCGCCTCTTGCAGAAGGCTTGTGTGCACTCGATCTCATCCGGCAGACGCTGGACCGCTTCATTGGCGGCATGGCTGCCTATGGGATGAAGGAATATAGAAACACTCCTATGCTTGCCTGCGACTTTCTCGACAGCTACCCGTCCCTGGTCCTGGCCGCAGCCATCTACGTGCAAGCAAGTCACGATGAAGTCTGGATCAAACGAAACTATTCCGTTATCCAAAGCTGGGCCTACAAAATGATTGTGGCCGACGTGGATGACGACGGACTCATGGAATATCCATTGAGTGGAAACTCCGGTTCTTGGCCAGAGAAGTATCTTGTGCGGCCTTCCAACTGGTGGGACACAGTTGGTTTTGGACACAAGGACGCATACGCAAATGCACTCGCCTGCAAGGCATTCGAGGGCATGGCGGAACTCGCGGCCGATCTAGGCATCTCCGCCGATGCTGCCCTCTACAAAAGCCGCGCGGAGAAATTGCGGGCTGTCTACTGGAGCACGTTCTACAATCCAGAAACAGGCGTGCTGGCAGGATGGAAAAGCGCCGACGGCAAGCTGCACGATTACTACTTTCTCTTTGTCAACGGCGTGGCCGTGACCTACGGACTTGTGACGCCGGAGCAAGGGAACAAGATATGGAGCAGGCTGTTGGCGAAGATGAAGGAAGTTGGGTATAACCGCTTTGACTTAGGGCTTCCAGGCAACCTGATCCCAATTCGACGGGAAGACTACGTGATTGCAGAGAAGCGGTGGGGCGGATCGCAGAAGGCCGATGGTTCCGACGGCTTCCAGATTTATGAGAACGGCGGCGCCTCAGCATGTTTTGCTTACTTCACGATTCGCGCGCTGCAAATTCTGGGAAGAAATGAAGATGCCGATGCCATTCTCCAGCCAATGCTGATGGGCTTCAAAGACGGACGCTTCCAGGGAAGTGGTCCGAATGAAACCACCTATGACTGGACCGCTTGGGACGGCAGTCCCCATGGTTATGAGGGCTTGCTGGTGGACAACTATCTGACCCTACTCGCAGCCATGCCCTCCCATGGGAAAGAGCAATAAGTCAGACACACACCTCCGTTGGAGCGTGCGAAGTTGCTGCGCGGTCTCATCCTACTAACTCTAGAACGTTGTATCCATAATGATTAGAAATGCGACATATTTTTCTTGCGCAATCACGAAAGGACGAAACCATGAATTGGAATCGAAGAGAGTTTCTGCTGGCTGCGGGAGCTACAGCTGTAGCAGGCCGCGCGGGCACACTTCACGCTCTGGGCGGCGAGGCCAATCGACTGCGCTGGTTTCAGGAAGCCAAATTCGGCATGTTTATCCACTGGGGTCCGTACTCGGTGGCGGGTGTTGAGGCTTCCTGGCCCATCCTTCGCCCCAAGGGCGAGATCACCGAGGCCGAATACCGAGCACTGCCGCAGCGTTTCAATCCTGTCAATTTCGATCCCCACGCGTGGGTTGCACTTGCAAAGTCAGCCGGCCAGCGCTACATGGTCTTCACCACCAAACACCATGACGGCTTCTGCATGTTCGACTCTCTCTACACCAGCTACAAGATCACGCGCACGCCCTACGGCAAGGATATTACGCGGCAGCTAGCTGACGCCTGCCACTCGGATGGAATGCCGCTCGGCTTCTATTATTCGCCCCCAGACATGAATCACCCTGCATTTCGCGACACTTCGAAACTAACTGCCGTCAACTATCACGGAGAACCCGAGCGCCCAGAATGGCCGCTCTATCTGGATTACATGGGCCTGCAATTGGACGAATTACTCACTCGTTATGGTCCGGTGGCCGAGATGTGGTTCGACTCTGTGGAAGTGAAGGTGCAGGACCAGTACGACGGCCAGCGCTTCATCGATCAGGTCCACCGTCTGCAACCGGCGACGCTGATTAACAACCGCCTCAATATCTTCGCCGACTTCAGCACGCCCGAACAGTTCATCCCCAAGTCGATCCCGGTAAAGGGCGTCCGGATGGACAGTCAAGACAGAACCTCGGTTGACAAACTGGACGGCTCTGTTCCCAAGCCGGAAGACTTCGAGCCTTGGGAGGCGTGCATGACCATCAACAACTCGTGGTCGTACAAGCCAAAGGACCGCAACTTCAAGTCGCCCGATACTCTGATTCGCTCGTTGATTGAAATCATAAGCCGCGGCGGTAACTTGCTGCTGGACGTTGGCCCGCAAGCGGACGGGCAAATCCAACCGGAGTTTGTCGAACGGCTGAAAGCGATAGGCGAATGGACGAAGCTGAATTCGTCCGCCATCTACGGCAGCACCTACGGACCCATCCAAAACCAGGAACCTTATCGCACAACCGCACGCGGCGCAAGCGTGTTTGTGTTTGTGATGGACCAGAGCGCAACAGAAGTTAAGGTTGGTCCGATCAATCACCCGGTGCACCAGGTGAGACTGGTTGCAACAGGCAAGCCGCTGACCTTTCAGGCAAGCGGAAAAGGAATACGA